>Ga0255345_1000742_pt1 | contig 51185 bp, 44 predicted proteins | sample wastewater_treat_6_FD_192415 | JGI IMG/M metagenome (GOLD analysis project Ga0255345, IMG submission 192415) | Wastewater microbial communities from Lulu Island WWTP, Vancouver, Canada - plant20 | ecosystem: Engineered > WWTP > Wastewater > Unclassified | place: Canada: Vancouver, British...
ACGAATCACAGAAATTTTTACGATGAAATATTTTACGACTGTTGTTTATCAGTGAGATAATATGTTCCAGGCAGAAAAACTTTTATTGATGAATGCAGTAATAAGAAAGAACAGGGCATCTTCGACGCTGGCGAGATTACTTCGCACTGGTTTTTTCCATCCCTTTGATGCAAATGTTTTTTCTTCTCGTATTGAGCAAGTTAAACCCTGGCAACAAGAGTATGAATCTGCGAGATGGGACACCATTGCCCAGAGATTTAAAAAAATTGTTGATGAAATTGGATTTTTACCTTCTGCCAGTGCGGAATCAGCAGGATACATTGAGGCAGAAAGCACAGTTGAAGAAATTGAAGAAATCCTCGAGGCCCTTATTGAAAAAAGAAACAATCTTCAGCAAAAACTTACTGATAGTGAAGCATTACTTTCAAAAAGGGTTGTATACCTGCCAATTTCAGTTAAGGCAGAGCATACATTTATTCATATTGAATACGGAGAGATACAGGCGGATAAAATGTCTGTGCTTGAAAACCTGCTGGTTAATATTCCTCATGTATTAATTCCGGCAGAAACAAGAAATAGGTCAGTTCTTCTGTTTGTTGTTGTTCTTAAAAAAGATGTAGGTACCTTTGAAAAAATAAAAAAGGAAATAGGTTGGATTTCTGCTGTAGATGTTGTTGTTTCTGATATTCCGATTGAAGAACAAAAATTAAAGATAGAAAGGTTAAAGGATGAAATTAAAAAAATTAATGCAGATATTCGTGAAATTTCTAATAGATATAGAAATATTCTCGATAAAATAGCAGTTTCTTTAAATATTCACCAGAAACTCAATCAGGCAAAAAAACATACATATATCACTGAAACAACAACAATATTGAGTGGCTGGATACCCGAGCAGGAAAAGCAGTCAGCATCAGAGATTATAAAAAATTCAGACCCTGTTGCTCATACTGAATTTATTCCCGCAGAACTTTCAGGTGTTTCTGCAGAAGAAATACCTGTTAAAATGAACCACAACAGATTTATTAAACCATTTGAACTTATTGTTGGTACATACGGCATTCCAAGATATGGTACCATTGACCCAACACTGTTTGTTGCAATTTCTTTTTTGTTGATGTTTGGTGCAATGTTTGGAGATATCGGGCATGGCGCTGTTTTTTTGGTTACAGGTTTGCTTATGTTGTGGCGTACAAAAAATGGATTAAGGCAGGCAGGTGCATTGGTTTCTTATGTTGGGTTATCATCAATAGTATTTGGTTTTTTATATGGAAGTTTTTTTGGAATAGAGTTCAATCCACTATGGATTAACCCAATGGAGGATATTTCGGTTTTATTTCGTGCTTGTGTTTCTTTTGGAGTATTACTTCTTACAGCAGGTATTTTTCTTAATATCACAAATTTTGTTATCAATAAGGATATAAGGTCTGTGTTTTTTGATAAGGCAGGTCTTTTTTCAGGACTTGTTTACTGGGCAGGCATCGGGCTTGCAGCAGGATTTATTGCTAAACGCGGTGGAGCAGTGATAAAGATTACTGCCATAATATTCAGTATATGTATTCTTGCTATTTTTTTTAATTCACTTATTAACTCTGTAAGAGAAAAAGAAGGGATGCTTGTTGGTCTTATTGAAAGTTTCCTTCATATCTTTGAAATAATAATTGGATACCTTGCAAATACTGTTTCATTTATTCGTATTTCTGCATTTGCACTAAACCATTTTGGTTTTTTTATGACAATTTTTGCTATTTCTGATATACTAAAAAATGCAGGTATGTCTGGATTATCAATACCTTTTATGGTTCTTGGGAATATCTTTATTCTGCTTCTTGAAGGACTTGTTGTTATGATACAATGTCTCCGTTTGAATTATTATGAGTTTTTCTCAAGGTTTTTTATTCCAGGGAAAAGTTTATATCAACCTTTGGTATTAAAAGCAAATTCTGAAGATATCAAACAGTATTTGTCCTAACCAGGAGGATTTTTATGAAAGTATTTGGTAGTTTTTTTAGAAATATTATGAGATTATGCATAATATCGGGTGTGGTTATGGCAGGGTATGTATGGGCACAGACCACAGGAACAGACCCTGGAAATGCAGGAAGGGCATTTTATGCTGCGGCACTATCCACAGGTATTGCTGCAATTGCTGCTGGAATTGCAGTTGCTTATGTTGGGGTAGCGGCGGTTGGTGCTCTTGCTGAGAAGCCAGAGTTAACAGGAAGAGTCTTGATTTTTGTTGGTCTTGCAGAAGGTATTGCCATATATGGACTTATTATATCCATTATGATTCTTGGAAAGGTACAATGAAGTTTTATTGTATTTCAGACCCTGAAAGCGCTGATAGTTTCAGGATGTTGAACATTTATACGGTTGAGGTGTCAGATTACCACCAGGCATCACAGGCATTTCAGAAGATAGTAGATATTGAGGATGCAGGTGTGGTTCTTATTACAGATGGGGTGTCTTTGTTTATAAAACAGGAGATCTCAAATTTTATACGAAAAAATACTCAACCGGTTATATTGGAAATACCTTCTTGGAAAAGTTCTGCACCAAGAATAATGAGGAAAAAAAATGAACATGAAAACAGATGAAAACACAAATTCAGGGTTGATTGACGAGATTGAGAGACAGACCAGAGACAGAGTTGATGCAATCAAAAACCAGGCAAAAACTCAGGCAGAGCAGATTATTTTAGAAGCAAAAAAACAAGCCGAAGAAATTATAAAAACCGAGAAAGAAAAAATACAACGACTGCTTGAGGTAATGAAACAAAATGCAGAGATAGCATTGAAACTTGAAACTAGAAAAATGTATCTCGAACTTAAGAAGAAATTTGCTGATTCTGTTATTGAAAAAGTAAGACAATCTGCTTCTTCACTGAGGGATGATCCGAAGGAATACAGAACATTTCTTAAAAAAGCAGTTATTGAAGGCATAATAGTTGTTGATAGTACACAGATAATAGTAAAGTTTTCCCCGAAGGATAAAATATTTTTTGATGATGAGATGAAAAAAGAGATTGAAGAAACATTTAAAAAGGAATCGAAAAAAAATGTTTCAGTTAGTTTTGTCGAAGGTGATTTTCAGGATGTTGGTGTTATTGTTTGTTCTGCAGATGGTTTTATTGTATATGAAAATACATTTTCTGCAAGGTTAAAAAGAATGTACGAAACAATTTATTCTGAACTTTTATCCGAGGAAATAAATGGCTGAGGTTGCTGGTAGTGTTATTCGCGTAAATGGACCTGTGGTTCAAATAAGATGCAACAGAAATCTTAAGATGCTGGATATGGTTGAGATCGGGGCTGAGAGGCTTATCGGAGAGATTGTTAGATTAAAGGAAAATATTGCCTATATCCAGGTTTATGAGGATACAACATCATTAAAGGCAGGAGATCCTGTTTATTCTGATGATTTACCTTTGTCTCTTGAACTCGGACCAGGGCTGATTGGAAATATTTTTGATGGGATTCAAAGACCACTCGAAATGATAAGACAACAGGAGGGTGATTTTATCTCGAGAGGAGTGCATATCAATGCGCTTAATAGAGAAAAAAGGATGCATTTTATACCATTAAAAAAACAAGGAGAATCTGTTCAACCAGGAGATGTTATTGGAGAGGTTCCTGAAACATCTTTAATAAAACACAAGATACTTGTTCCCTCTTATGCTCCTGCGGGGAATTTGATTTCAATCATCTCCGAGGGCGATTATACAGTGGAAGAGGTTATCGCAGAGATAGAAGGAATAGATGGAACTATTTTCCCCTTAAAAATGTATCAAAGATGGCCTGTGAGAAAACAAAGACCTTACAAGCAGAGGATTCCAGTTAGTGAAGTTCTTATCACAGGCCAGAGGGTAATAGATACACTTTTTCCTGTTGCAAAAGGTGGATGTGTAGCAGTACCAGGGGGGTTTGGAACAGGGAAAACAGTTGTTCAACACCAGCTTGCAAAATGGAGTGATGCTGATGTTGTTGTTTTTGTTGGATGTGGTGAGCGGGGAAATGAAATGACAGATGTTCTAAGGAATTTTACCCGTCTTATTGATCCGAGGACCGGAAAATTACTTCTTGAAAGAACTGTTTTTATAGCGAACACCTCAAATATGCCTGTTGCAGCGAGAGAAGCAAGTATTTATACTGGAATGACAATCGCAGAGTATTACAGAGATATGGGATATAATGTTGCTTTGATGGCAGATTCAACATCAAGATGGGCAGAGGCATTAAGAGAACTTGCGGGTAGGATGGAAGAGATACCTCTTGAAGAAGGATTTCCATCATATCTGCCAGCACGACTTGCTGAATTCTATGAAAGATCTGGTAGTGTAATAACGCTTAACGACAGGACAGGTTCAATAACCATTATTGCATCTGTCTCGCCGCCTGGTGGGGATTTTTCAGAACCTGTTACATCTCATACGAAAAGGTTTATTAGGTGTTTCTGGGCTCTTGATAGAGATCTTGCATATTCTCGACATTATCCTGCGATAAGCTGGATAGAAAGTTATTCTGAATACGTAGAAGAACTTAAATCATGGTGGGATAAATATACAGATGGCCAGTGGCTTGAGTATAGATATACGATACTTGATCTTCTTCAACAGGAACAACGTCTTCAACAGGTTGTAAAACTTATTGGTATGGATGTTTTACCGAATACCCAGAAACTTATTCTCGAGACCTGCTCATTGTTTAAGAATGCATTTCTACAGCAAAGCGCTTTTGATGATGTGGATACATTTTGTTCAGCGCAAAAACAGTTTTTAATGTTTAAGGCAATATTAATATTTCACAGGGTCAGCAATGAACTTGTAAAAATCGGGGTTGATATATCTGAAATAAGAGAATCATCTGTGTATCAGGAGATTATGCGTATGAAAACCCAATACCCTGAAAACCAGATTGATAAACTAAAACAGTTTGTCGATTCTATTGAAGAAAACCTGAGAGGACTTGAGAAAAAATGAATATGTATAATCTTCGTGAATATACTGGTCTTGAAGAAATTGCAGGGCAGCTTTTTGTGATAAGAAATATCCACAATGTTGGATATAATGAGGTTGTTGAGATATCTGAAGAAAATGGAAATGTAAGGATAGGGACAACCCTCGAGGTTGGCGAAGGATATGCTATTGTCCAGGTTCTCGGCGGGACAAGTGGGCTTTCTTTGAAAAATTGCAGGGTAAGGTTTAAGGGAGAACCATTATTATTTGGTGCATCCCAGGATATGCTCGGTAGGATATTTGATGGACTTGGTAACCCTCTTGATGGATTGCCGAAGCCAGTTCCAGAGGAAATGATGAACGTAAATGGAATGGCAATGAATCCTGCTGCAAGGGATTATCCCGAAAATATCATAGAAACAGGTATATCAACAATTGATGTGATGAATACACTTGTAAGGGGACAAAAACTTCCGTTTTTTTCAGGAAGTGGTTTGCCACATGATCTTATTGCAGCGCAGATCGTCAGACAGGCACGCGTTGAAGGAGAGGGTTTTTGTATTGTATTTGCAGGAATGGGAGTAAAGTATGATACTGCAAGGTTTTTCATCAGGAACTTTGAGGAATCAGGTGCTCTTGATAATGTTGTTTTATTCCTTTCACTTGCGGATAGTCCTTCTCTTACAAGATTGATGACACCAAAATTTGCTTTAACAGCCGCTGAATTTCTTGCTTTCAGGAAAAATATGCAGGTGCTTGTAATCTTAACGGATATGTCAAATTATTGCGAAGCATTGAGAGAACTTTCAACAATGAGGGGCGAGATTCCCGCAAGAAAAGGGTATCCTGGTTATCTGTATAGTGATCTTGCAGGTATATATGAAAGAGCAGGCAAAATAAAAGATAGTAAAGGCTCGATTACGCAGATTCCAATGCTTACAATGCCAAATGATGATATTACACATCCTGTGCCAGATCTTACAGGTTATATTACAGAAGGTCAGATTGTTGTTGATAGAGAGTTGCACGCACGTGGTATATACCCACCAATTTCAGTACTTCCTTCCCTTTCAAGATTGATGAAGGATAATATTGGAAAAGGAAAGACAAGGGATGATCATTCTGAACTTGCTTCCCAGCTTTTTGCATCGTACGCAAAGACAAGGGATATAAGAGCGATTGCATCAATCATAGGCGAAGAGGAACTTTCCAGTCTTGACCTTGTCTATCTGAAATTTGGAGAGAACTTTGAGAATAAGTTTGTTAACCAGTCATATAATGAGAGAAGAACTCTCCAACAAAGTTTAGAAATCGGTTGGGACGTTGTTTCAGAGTTACCAGAAGAAGAACTTGTCAGGATAAGCAAGGATCATATTAAACAAAGATACAGGAAGAAAAATGGCGATAAAAATACCAGCGACGAAAACAAATCTGCTTAAAACAAAGGGTATACTTTCTCTTTGCAAGGAAGGATACCAACTTCTGGACGAAAAAAGAAGAATTCTTCTTATGGAAATTTCCTCAATTACAAAGGTTATTGATGAACTTCAGGAGAACGTTAATATTTCTCTTTCAGATGCTTATGCTGCTGTCGAAGAAGCATTTATTGCAATGGGAAAATCAAGGGTCAGAAATCTTGCAGCAGGGATTGATACAGAAATAGAAATAAATATTACAGAAAAAAAAATGATGGGGGCAAGTATTCCATCTATCTCCCTTAATCTAAAAGAAAATCCACCTTTTTGTAGTCCTTTAGGTGTGCATCCTGCATTTGATCGTGCATCTGTCTTATTAAAGGAAGCAATAAAACACATAGCGGAACTCGCAGAAAAAAAAATCGCTCTACAGCGCCTTGAAAAAGAATTTCAGAGAACAACTAAAAAGGTGAATGCACTTGAAAAAATACATATTCCCTATTATAATGAAGTATTAAAGACAATAACAGATCGTCTTGATGAAGAATCAAGAGAAGCATTTTCAACACTTAAAGAGATAAAGAAAAAACTGGCATTAAGGGAATCTTAAATGATAACGATTAAACACATCATTGTTGCCTGCGCAGTTGACACCATTTCAGCGTATACAGTAAGATATGCGATAGAATTTTCTAAGGTACTTAATTCAAAACTTACCATACTTCACAGATATATCAAGGTTAAAGGAACTGATAAAAATAGGATTATTCAAAGAAAATGAAAGAAAATTGATTGAACAGGATCTCGAAAAAGAAGGCAGGGTTTTTGCTGAAAGATTCAGGAATATCGCCAGGGAAAATGGCGTTGAGTGTGATGTTATTGTTATGTGGGGAATAGTGCACAAACAGGTTGCCAGGGTTGTAAAAGATACAAAGGCAGACCTTCTTATTATCGGCGGGATGCCCTATGTCTGTGAGATGGGGAAAATTAGCGAGGGAGAACTAATTCTTGCTGAGGTATCGTGTCCTGTTCTTGTTGTAAAAAGACCAGTGCATGACTGGACAGATATAATGTCATAGTGAGGGAGGTGCCTATATGAAAGAAAATATAAAATGGTACTTTCTTATTTTGATGTTATGTTTTGCAGTTTGTATCAATGCAGCAGATTTAAGAGAAAAAAAAGGAGGCGTATCTATGAATATAACAAGTCCTGCCTTTCAACACAATTCTATGATTCCTGCAAAATATACCTGCGATGGGATAAATGTCAATCCACCTCTTTTGATAGAAGGTATACCAGAAAAAACAAAAAGTATTGTTTTGATTATGGATGACCCTGATGCACCTATGGGAACATGGATACACTGGATTGTGTTTAATATTCCTTGTACTGGAACAAAACTTGAGATTAAAGAAAATTCTATCCCAGGCATTCAGGGTTGGAATGATTTTAGAAAAGTTGGTTATGGTGGGCCCTGTCCGCCATCAGGAACCCACAGGTATTTTTTCAGGGCCTATGCCCTTGATACAATGCTGAATCTGAAGGAGGGCGTAAAACGGCAGGAATTAGAAAAAGCAATGCAGGGGCATATCCTTGCCCAGGCAGAGATTATCGGCCTTTATAAAAAACAGGGAAGATAAACCTATTTCAATCCTCATGTGCAGTGTTATAAAAAAACAAGGTAATTCGTTTTGATTTTTACACTTTTTATTTTGAATTGAGAATAAAATCTCTTCCATTACTCTTTTTATAAAAATAGAAAAGGAGTTCATATGGCTGATAATATGCTTAAGGTAGGAATTATTGGTTTTGGGCTTCGTATTTCACATATGGCTGGACTTATGAAGATTTTTGGATTTCCGTATAGGATAGAGGCAATTGCGGATCCTGCTTGTGAGGAGATAGAAAAAGCAGTAAAGGAAAAAACACCAGAAGCCAGAACCAGAAGACGAATAGACCCTGAGTTAATGCAGGATACAAAGTATTTTTCTTCAGCAGATGAAATGCTGGATAAAACAGAACTTGATGGTGTTATGATTGGAACAAGATGTTATCTTCATACTGAAATGGCATGTAAGGTTGCAAAAAGAAATCTTCCTCTTTTTCTCGAAAAACCAGTGGCAATAAACTTTGAGCAGTTGAAGATGCTGCAGAAAGCATTTGAGAATTTTACTGCGCCAGTTGTGATTTCTTTCCCTCTGCGTCTTTCCCCTATTGCCTTAAAGGTAAAGCAAATAATTGAATCAGGAAGAATAGGATATGTTGAGCATGTTGTGGCAGTGAATGATGTTCCTTATGGAGTGGGTTATTTTAATAGTTGGTACAGAAACTATAACGAGGTTGGCGGGCTTTTTCTTCAAAAAGCAACACATGATTTTGATTATATCTTTTTTCTAACAGGGCAAAAACCAAAAACAATTGCTGCAATGAATTCTCAGAGAATTTATGGGAACAAAGATAAACCATTTGATCTTTTATGCAAGGATTGTGATGAAAAAATGGAATGTGCTGAAAGCCCATTTAATCTTTTTTACAAGAGGTTTGCAGGGGAAAAAGTTGAATGGAATGACTGGCAAAAGTGTGTGTTTTCAAGAGAAATTAAAAATGAGGATAGCGGTAATGCTCTTATTGAACTTAACAATGGTGTTCAGGTAAGTTATACACAGAATTTTTTTGTAAGGAATCAAAAGGTTGCAAGACGTGGTACACGACTTTATGGATATAAAGGAACAATTGATTTTGACTGGTACCGTAATACAATAATTGTATATGATCATTTTACCCCGATTGTTGAAACAATTGAATTTACAGGTGATATGCCTCATTTTGGAGGGGACAGGGAACTTGTATATGATTTTTTGATGGCAATGAAGGAAAAAAGACCATCCAGATCTCCAATGGAAGCAGGAATAACAAGTGCCCTTGCGTGTTTATGGGCTCGCGAGTCAGCCGAAAAAAGACAATTTTTTGAGGTTAAGATGCCATGACACGCAGAGAAAGGGTACTTACCTCTCTTAAACACAAACAACCTGATAGAATACCTGTTGACCTTGGTGGAATGGATTCAACAGGTATTACTGCTGTTGCCTATAACAAACTAAAAAAATACCTTTGTATAGAAACTGGTAATACAAAGGTTTATGACCCATACCAGCAGGTGGCTGTTGTTGATTTTAATGTTTTAGATATTATTGGTGCAGATGTTCTTGCTATTTTCCCTGAACCAGAAAAATGGAAGATATCAAAACTTCCTGATGGGTCTATGTGTGAGGTTCCAGAAAGATGGAATGCAGAAACACTTCCTGATGGATCCCAGCAGGTTGTTTTTAATGAAAAGATTATTGCAAAAAGACCATCAAAATCCTGGTATTTTGAACAGGTGGATTATCCTTTAGCAAATGCAAAATCAATAAAAGAGATTGAATCAAACCAATCTATATTTGAAAACTTTGACTGGCCTTTTTTTGTTGATGAAACAATCGAACAAATTGGCAAAAAGGCAAAACATCTTTACGAGACAACCGATTATGCCCTGATGGGTAATTTTGCAGTCCATATTTTTATGGGTGGACAACTCCTGAGGGGTTTTGAACAGTTTATGATTGATCTTGTACTTAATCCTGATATTGCCAGGTGTATTATGGATAATCTTTCTGAATCATACATAAAAAGATTTGAAAAATACAGTACTTATATTGGTCCATATGTGCAGATTATAAATGTCAATGATGATCTTGGAACCCAGGAATCACTGCAGGTTTCTCCTGAAACATACAGGAAACTTATCAAGCCATATCAGAAGAAACTTTATAGATTTATCAAGGAACATTTCAATGGATATCTGTTTCTTCATTCAGATGGTTCTATTTATGACATAATACCGGATCTAATTGATATTGGTGTTGATATTATTAATCCTGTTCAATTTTCCGCAAGGAATATGGATCTTGAAAAATTGAAAAGAGAATTTGGGAGATATATTACATTCTGGGGAGGAGGTTGTGATACCCAGCATATACTTCCATACTCTGATACACAAACAATCAAAAACCATGTGAAAAGATGCATCAAAACACTTTTTCCTGGTGGAGGATTTGTTTTCTGCCAGATTCATAATATACAGCCAGATGTTCCGCCAGAAAATATTATGGCAATGTATGAAGCAGTAAAAGAGTGTTATTCATAGTGTGGAATCAGGTTTTCGTCAAGAAATACAGGTGCACCGTCTTTTATCATACTCATTTTTCCTGCTTCAATTACTGCTGTACTGATAATTGCCTGGTTGGGTAGTGGTCTTGTTTTTTCAAATTCTGATATCATCTGTACCCTTTTTTCGAATGCCTGGTTTTTATCAAGATTGTTTGTTTCTTCATTAATTCTCAAGCAATCATTAATTGCCTGAATAACACTATCAGCACCATAACCGAGATATTGGTCAGTATCTGGTTTATTCCAATCAAGATAGGGCTTAAAAAAATATGGGTTAAATATTTCGTAGCCATCCTTTGTTGTTGAGAAGTTTGAATTTCTATCTGCATTATCTGCACGGAACTCACCTTCTGTGCAGGTTATCTGAAATCCTTGATTTGAAAGACAGGGATTTTTTTCTGGGAGTATCCATGATGTTTGTAGATATTCAACAGCACCATTGCTCCATGTAATAAATACCTGGGATGAATCAAAGGCATTAATACCAAGTGAAACAAGAAGTTTCTTCTGACCTTTTGCAATAATTTTTACTGGTTTTAGTCCAGTGACAAAATAAAACATATCAATATAATGGGTTCCGAGATATTCAAGAGGAGAACTTCTCTCGCACCAGTTTCTAAAGTACTTTAAGGGTATTTCTCTCCTTTGCTCATGCCATGCATGACAACAAAGGGCTTCTCCCATTTCTCCTTTTTTATATTTATACTGCACAGCCCTTAATGATAAATCATGTCTTTTATGGAAATCAGTAAAAACATATACACCTTTTTTTCTTGATGATTCTAAAATTTTTCCTGCATCTTTTACAGTTAAACAAAGTGGTTTTTGAACAATAACATCAAATCCTTTTTCAATGGCAAAAAGGGTCATTTCTGCATGTAGGTCATCAGGGGTTGCAATAATAACAATTCCTGGATTTTGAAGTTTTTCGAGTGCTATTTTCCAGGCATAAGGGTTTTCATCCTTTATTTGCGGGTATCCTTTTATTTCTGCTTCTGGAAACTCCTCGATTAATCTTTGTATGGTGATTTTTTTTCTTGAAGCAACAATAATCTGTGAGATCTTTCCGTTTTTCTTTTCCTGCAAAAGAACAGGTAGCAAAAGTTGCTTTGTTATCATTCCACCGCCAATAACAACAGCATTTAATTTAATCATCTTTTTCTCCCTAAGAATTCTGAATTTTCAGCATTGTGATTGAATGTGCAGGAAAATCCCACTGAAGGTTTGTGTCTGATTTTATCTTTTCTTGATACTGCTCCATTTTTACATTTTCTTCATCAAAATCATTGATTGAATAAATATCAGGACCATTCACCACAGAAACAGAAACCGTATCCTTATGTCTATAACCACGAAGTTCAATAGAGGCGCTTAATGTTTTTTCAGGATGACGGTTAACAGCAATAATACAGATTTTATTTTCCTTAGAATCATATGTTGCAGACACATCTAGGTAAGGTACATTATGTATTTCGGGGACACTGCTTTCGTCCATCTGGAAGTTATCCTTTCCAACGTCAAATGTTGGCCATGGGAAATAGCGATAATCCTTGCAGGAAAAGCCATCGCTCCATACCTCTGGTGCAAGAACAACATCTCCTGTTTCTTTTGCAAAAAGAATAAATGGATAATATACTGTTTGTTTTACAAGTGCATCAGGTTTTGTTCGCATCAAACCAACGCAGTTAACAAGCATTGATTGATGAGAAAAATCAAGGGTTCTGCAGAATCTAAGTAGTAGATTCATTGAACTTGCAAACACAAGTGCGTCCTTGAGATTATAAACCTCATCAAGATCATCCTTATGACCTTTTCTATACCATACCCCCCACTCTGAAAGGGCAAGTCCAATTCTATGGTTTGTCTGTTTTTGTTGAGAGATATTAATAATATCGTCTTCCATTTTCCTGAGATGGTCAGCAATTGTAAAAACCTGACCGAATGAATCAAAATATTCATGCCTGCCAATATAGATATGAACAGATATGTTATCAATATAATCCCAGCAATTATCCAGGATAATCCTGTCCCAATCAGGGTCATGTTTTCCCATCCCAACAGCAATAATATTTATAGATGGGTCAACTCTTTTCATTGCCTTTGAAAACTCTGAAAGTGTTTGACTGTACTGATTTGCATTTTTTGTTCCAACCTGCCAATCACCATATATCTCATTTCCTATTTCCCAGTATTTCACATTAAAGGGTTGTATATTGCCATTTTCCCTGCGCAGGTTTGCATAAAATGTATTCCCTGAACTATTGCAATACTCCACCCAGTTTGCTGCTTCGAGCGAGGTTCCATTACCTGCATTTACAGTGATATATGGTTGGGTGCCTGTTTCTCTACAAAATCTTATATACTCATCTGTGCCAAAAAGATTGCTTTCTTCACGGGTTATATCATCAGCATAAGAAAGTTTCCTTTTTCTATTCTTTGCCGGACCTACACCATCAATCCAGTGATACCAGGATGAAAAATTACCTCCAGGCCATCTTATTGTTCCCAATTTCAATTTTTTAATTTCCTCGAGCACATCTTTTCTCAATCCATTTTTATCAGCAAAAATCGACTGAGGGTCGAAAATTCCTGGGTATAAACAATTGTGGACGTGTTCAATAAACGAACCAAAAAAATTTTGATTTTTTTTGCCGATAACCTTTGAAGAATCAATAATAATATATGATTTCATTTATTCCTCCAATTATATTGAACCGCATAAAGATTTAAGAAATTAGATTCCTGAAAATAAAGTAAGCCTAGAGGATGTTATTATACTACTATAATTTTTCTTTTCATTCAATTTTCTGGCAATAACCCTTGTTGCCAGAAAATAAACGATGATAATACAGAAGAATCCTACTATTTGGAAATACTTTTTTGCGTCCAAATCATACTCGTTATTACAATATTATAAAATTTATGATAAAATCCCTAAGAACAATATTCATTAGATCATAAGGGAGAAATATGACAGAGAGAGAAAGAATGCTAAGATGTATTGAATTGAGAGGTGATGGAGAGATATTTTCGAGTGTTTCAATTGCGTGGCCTGTCTGGGAAAAACATGCTGAGTTTTTTGAAAAAATAAAAAATGAATGTCCTGACGTAAAAATTTTTGCTGGCAAGGATGAAACGCGTCGCGCAGGTAATAAAATAAGGGATAAATGGGGTTGTTTATGGATTTATCCAATAGATTATCTTGATGGCCAGGTTATTGAACATCCGCTCGATGATTGGTCAAAACTTGATACCTATATTCCACCAGATCCTGATAAATATGTTGACTGGGAAAAAGCAAAAAAGGATGTCAAGGAGGCAAAAGAAAAGGGAATTCTTACTGGAGGCGGTATTGATCATGGATTTTTTTTCTTACTTTTAACCTATCTTCGGGGTTATGAAAATGTAATGATTGATTTTGCCGAGGAAAACCCAAATCTTTATCGTTTGATAGAAATCATAGAGGATTACTGGTTAAAGGTTATAAAGAAATGGATTGAAACAGGTGTTGACACCATAGGTTTTGGAGATGATCTTGGACTGCAAAATTCTTTGCCAATTAGTCCATCTGCCTGGAGAAAATACATAAAACCATCCTTCAAAAAGTTTTTTACTCTCTGCAAGGAGAATAAGGTTCATGCAGGTCTTCATACAGATGGCTGGATTGTTGCTATTATGGAGGATTTAATTGAGTGCGGTTTAAGTATATTAAACCCTCAGGATCTTGTAAATGGCATTGATAATATTGAACGAATACTAAAAGGAAGAATATGTATAGACCTTGATATTGACAGACAGAAGATAACATACTCTGGTACTCCTCAGGATATTGATGAACACATTTTCAATTGCGTGAAGAAACTTGGTTCCCAAAATGGTGGACTGTTTATGAAGTTTGGAGCATATCCCGGTACTCCAATTGAAAACATTGCTGCAGTTATTACATCCTTCGAAAAATATCACGATTACTGGAAAAACAGGTAAGGAACAATGAAAAAAATTATATTATTTTTGATCATGGGTTGGGTTGTTCTTTTTGCTGGAACTGATTTTGTCGATCCGATTTTTAACATAAACTCAATTATTAATGATCCGCTCGATGTCAAAATTATAAGTACAACAAAACAAGGAAACATTATTATTCAGGAGGTCGAATTTACATCTGAGGTATATCAAGAAAAACCAGTTAGAATTTATGGGATTATTGGATTTCCCGAAGGTGCGAATAAACTTCCAGCAATATTCTGGAGCCAGTCAGGGATGGCACCAGCGAACAAAGGAATGCCAGAATTATTTGCTAGCAGAGGATATGTGTGTATGTGTATTACACTTCCTCATTCAATATGGAATCCAAATGTGCGGTTTGACACAAAAAATCCTGAAAATGGCAATATGACGCACTATGCTATTGCTCAGATGAGGGCAATTACCTATTTATCGACAATACCAGAGGTTGATCCTGATAGAATAGGGATAGGTGGTTCTTCTTATGGAGGGTTTTTTTCAACCCTTATTGCAGGCGCAGATCCAAGATTAAAATGTGGAATGGCATTTTTTGCTGGTGGAAATATGTCGCTTGGAACCCATATCCCTCAGTTTACACAACTTGAAAATCTTGAGGATGTTGATGTCTGGAACAAAACAATAGACCCTGCTTTGAGATTAAGATATAGAAAGATTCCATTTTTGTGGGGTGTTGCTGCGAATGACAACTGGTTTTATTTTTCTTCAGTAACAAAAACATACGAAGATTCCATTGGAGAAAAAAGGATGGCTATTGTTCCACTGTGGGAGCATGGCTTTCCAGAAGAGGTTGACGAACAATTATTTTCCTGGTTTGACATTTATCTTAAACACATAAGAAAACCATATAATAATGTTTCTTCACTTAATATCCAGAAAAAAAACAATAAACTTTATGCCATGTGGTCATTTTCAGGCGAAAACAAGGTGAATGAGGCCAAGATTATTGTAAGTTATGGAAAAGTTTCTCCATGGAAATGGTGGGTGCACAGGAATCATCTTGTTTTTCCAGCAGAAATAAAGGGAAATATGATAACCGCAGAAATTCCTGTTGTTGAGCCAGGCATTGAAATGCTTGTTTATGGCAATATTATAGACAATAATAATGTTTTAATATCAACAGTGCCTGTTAAGGTAAAACCAGAAAACTATGGATTAAAAAAGGCAAACTGCTATAGCAGGTTTAATCTTTTTCAATATAAGGTACTTGACGATGAAACACAAAAAAATTTCAACAGAATGGGGATAACAAGATATGTTGTTGATAAAAAGGAGAAAAGAAATAACCTTAATTCATTAAGAGTAGAACCCACAAACAATAAAAAAACAGGGCAGATATATATTAAACTTCATCATGTGCCAGAACATTTTCATATCCTTAAATTATGGGTAAAATCAGAGAAAAAGACAGAGATTGTTTTTACAGTTAAAGGTGTTGAATATCCTGACCAAAAATCCAGTATCGTCAGATTATTAAGGAACCAGGATACTCAGGGAACTATCCCGATTTTTACAAAGTCCGTCAAGGTTGAGAATTCCTGGAAGATGGTACAGGTGCAATGTCCTTATAATAATGAAGGCGTGGAAGGGTATGAACTGATTATAACAGTTAAAGATCCTGTAAAATACTGGATAAATAATATTGTTTTTGAGCCAGTGTGGAATAAATAAAACATTCAAACAATGTAGTAATCATCTTTATGTGCGATGTATTTCTGATGTTATGAGAAACCATACGAGAGATGATATGTGATGGAAAGAAAAATTGGAGAACAAACAGGGACTTGTAAATTACAAAGTAAATTGCAGGAAAATGTAATATGAAAAATCTAAAAAAAAGCGTATATGAAGCAAATCTTCTTTTACCGAGATATGGCCTTGTGGTTGGAACCCAGGGTAATGTAAGTGGTATGGATAGAAAAAAAGGCATTATATACATAAAGCCGAGTGGTGTACCATACGAGAATCTAAAACTTACAGACATTGTTGGGATTGATATCAATGGAAATACTGTTGAAGGCAAACTAAAACCATCTGTTGATTGGATTCATCATGTTTTTATTTATGCACATATGAAGGATGTTTGTGGGGTTGTTCATACCCATTCTCCTTATGCAAGTGTTTTTGCTGCCTGTAAGATTTCCATTCCCTGCTTAACAACAGGTCAGGCAGATGTTTTTGGGGGGGAGATTCCTGTTAGTGATTATGCTGATAACAGAGGAAATAATATTGGGAAAAGTATTCTTAATTATAAAAGGGAGGGATGTCCTTCAATTATTCTTGGCAGCCATGGTGTATTTAGTTTTGATATTACACCGGAAAAAGCAGTATTTGCGGCATTGATGACAGAATATTTTGCAAAAATAAATCTGTTTGCAATCTTTCTCGGCAAGACAAAGGGGATAGAGGTTAAACCAATGGTTCAGGCAGAGATAGAAAAATGGTACAAAAGATATCATGGCGGAGGTTATGGCCAGAAGTAAACCAATTATCCCTGGTGCTGGTATGACCAGAGTTTGGCATAAAAACCATTTTTTTCAATAAGTTGATTATGTGTGCCTATTTCCTCAATTTCCCCATCTTTTAATACAACGATTTTATCCATATTTTTTACTGTTGCAAGGCGATGAGCAACAAAGATAACAGTACGATTTTCCATTACACTTTCAAGTGCCTGATGAAGTATTTTTTCTGACTGACTATCAAGGGATGCTGTTACCTCATCAAAAGCAAGAATCTGGGGATTTTTTAGTATTGCCCTCGCAAGGCATATCAATTGTTTTTGTCCGCCAGAAAGAGTATGGCCTCTTTCCCCAACAACAGTATCATAGCCATCCTTTAATTTACCTATAAACTCAGAGACCCTGCTTATGGATACTGCCTTTTGAAAATCTTCTTCAGTGAAATTTTCACTTCCAAAACAAATATTATTTCTTACTGTATCAGAAAAGATTATTGGTTCCTGGGTAACAAGGCCAATCTTACTTAGTAAACTTTTTAGTGTGAATTTTCTTATGTCTATTTCATCAAAAAGTATTTCTCCCTCTGATGGCTCGTACAACCTTAATAAAAGATTAATAAGTGAGCTTTTTCCCACTCCAATAGGTCCAACAATTCCAATTTGTTCACCAACCTTGATGTGGAGTGATATGTTTCTTAAAACAGGTACCTTATCATAGTTAAAACTAACATTGTTAAAGGTGATACCTGATTTAATATCAGGACATTCCATTGTTCCAGTATCACAGACAGTTTGTTTTTCTTCAAAGATTCCATATATCCTCGGCAGGGTTGAACTTGCCATATATATATAGGCAATTGAGTTCATAATTGCTTTTGCTGGTCCAATTAATGAAATAAGACCTGCAATAAACATAATTAAAAATCCTGATGAAAATTCATTATTCAATACTTTTTCAACACCTACAAATATTATTAACGACCCACCAATTGTTGTAAGAAGTTCTGAAAAAGGGCCTATAAGAGAAGTCCTTCTTATTGTTGAAACATTCGCACGAAATATTGATTCATTTTCCTTTTTAAACTTTTCTATGATATTTTGTTCCTGGTTATATGCCTTAATGACTGATTGTCCATAGATACTTTCGTGGATTATATTGCTAAGATTAGCCCAGGATATCTGTATTGATTTTGTGATTTTCCGTAGTTTTTTACTCAGATTGAGTATGGGAAATAACATTACAGGGAATATCAAAAGAGAAAGTATCGTAAGTTTCCAGTCAATAACAAGGATAATGGTTAAAAAGATTATTGCCTGAAAGATATTCAGTATTAAGAGAGGAATCTCTCGAGATAACACATTATCGAGCATACTAATATCTATCAAGATTCTTGATGTAAGTTCCCCTGTTTTTTTTCTTGCAAAAAACTCCATTGATAGATACTGTATTTTCTTGTAAATATAAAATCTTATGTTTGTAAGAATTCTATTTCCAAAAGTTCTCAAGAAATAGTTTTGATAATAAAATGTAATTCCTTTACATACAACCATCAGAATTAAAAATCCTATGGCTGCTTTTAATAATGTTAATGGTTCCATTGTATTTAATCGAGATACAAATGCCTCGAGTCCAGGGATGTCAGGTATACTTTCTGGCATAATTATGGGTTTTCCTGCAAATATTCGGTCTATTAATGGAACTACTGTTGTCAGGGATCCAGCATTAAAAAGGGTTGAAAGTATACTTGTAAAAAGACCTGCCCAGAAATATCCCTGTTGTATAAATACATACCTTCGAAGTTTAAGATACTCTTTTATTATTTTCATTTAGTTTTTCCATAATAAAATCTGCAACCCTTGCGCTTACATCTTTTTCTCCCAGTATCAAACGCAGATGGTTTAACTGTTGTATATGTTTTTCTCTTTTCTCACCCTGCTCAAAAATTTCACTGAATATCCTCATAAACCTATTCCAATTGACATCCTGTATAAACTCTTCAACAATTTTTTTACCAGTGATAATGTTTACAGGACTTATATAATTACAATGTACTATGGTTTTTGCAATAGAATAATTTATCCTGTCCATCTTATAAAAAACAATCATCGGGATTCCGAGGATTGCAAGTTCAAGGTTCATTGTGCCGCTTGCTGTTAGTGCAACCTGCGAGTTTTTCGCAAGTATATGTGCTGAACCGTTCCATATGCGCCAATCAATTTTTTCACCTTCAATCATTGTTTTCAAAATCTCATAAAGGCTTTCATCAGCACAGGATACGATAAAATCCACATAAGGATACTTTTTTTTAACCTCGTAGCCAGCCCTTATCATTAAGGGAAAAATGTTTCTTATTTCTTCTTTTCGACTGCCAGGGAAAATGCCGATAATCTGGCTGTTTTTTCTGATTCTCATTTTCTGTAAAAAATCATTAAAATCTTCATATTCACAAATAAGGTCAACAACAGGATGTCCAAAGTAATACGAAGGAATATTCTCTTTTTCATACAGTTGTTTTTCAAAGGGAAATATTGTAATAACAGAATCAAAAAGATTCTTTATTAAAAAAATTCTTTGATAATTATGCGCCCATATCTTTGGAGGAACATAATATATTTTTCTAAAGTTATTAAGTTTTTCTGCAAGTGCAAGATTAAAACCAGGATTATCTATAAAAACTATCAGGTCTGGATTTTCTTTTTCTATTGCTTTTTTACATTGTTTCAAGAATCTTATATGCGGCCATAAATTTTTTAATACTGAGGTAATTCCAAAATCACCTGAAACTGGATTTTCCAGAATAATTCTGATGCCCGTAGATTTTAGTTTTTTACCGCCTATCCCGGCAATATCTATATCAGACGAAAGTTTTTTCAATTGTAATGCGAGCAGTCCAGCATACTGATCTCCAGAAATTTCCCCTGAAACAATCATTATTCTTGAAGCATGTTTTTCCATTTAACAGGATTTTATTATTTTACCAGCATCTTTTGAAGTAATTGGTCTGATGCTTCTGGCAACTGACAGTAATCCATCTGGTATTTGCATAGTAATTTATGATTGTTTTCCCCTGCATCTTCTACATAATCTTTTGTTCAGGTTCTTTGATATAAAAACTCTACTGAACTGTAATCTTTACACTTTTTTCCAGGAAACTGTATGTGTTTTGATTCTTTCAGCCCTGTTTATTGAGAAAATCAGGGCGTTGACACTTTTTTCGGGAATATACATCGGTATAAGCCCTGGCAGTTTCTTTTAGATACCGTATTTTATACCACTATTGGGTTTTGTCAACCTGTCTGATGTGCCCGAGTTAGCAGGAAAATTATTAGGATAGAAAAAATCTAGCCCAAAAATATAGGTTACAAAAGTCAGGATGCACTGCTAATAACTACTCCCCCCCACCTTTTTTAAAAGGAGAACTTTGATTTCCATACTTATATTGGATTTTTTCTTAAATTTTGATAAAATAACAATGTCGAGAAATTATATTTGTAAATCCTTGGCCAACTGAATTAGTTGAAGATTGGTAGATATTGAAAGGAAAATCTAAAAGATTAGATATTTAAGGCATGTCCAGTAAAGAATTACAATAACTTTATGCGGGGTTAGTTTAGTGGTAAAACATCAGCCTTCCAAGCTGATTATACGGGTTCGATTCCCGTACCCCGCTCTCAAAATTTTTTCAAATATTAGAAAACTTTTTCACCAGGGAGCATCTAAATGAAAACAGAAATCCAGGAACTTCCAAAATACGGCAGGAAAATTTTGGTTGAAATTGAAGCAGAAAGGGTTAGCAAAGAAAAGAAAGCCATTATTGAAGAAATCCAGGAAACAGCAGAAATCCCTGGGTTTAGAAAAGGCAAGGTTCCGATACAGATAATAGAAACCAGATTTGCAGATGAAATAGAAAAAAAGATTGTTGAACGATTGATTAAAGAATCATACATAACAATTTTAGACCAATCAGGACTTGTACCTGTGATCGAACCAGAGATTTCTGATGTAAAACTTGGAGAAACCTTGAATTTCTGTCTTTATTTTGAAATAAGGCCAGAGGTTGTTGTTAATAAGTATAAGGGACTTGTTGTAAAACAAGTAGATCCAGAACCTGTTACAGAAGAAATGGTTGACAATGTTCTTGTTGACCTCGAGAAAAAGAAAGAGTTTGCGAGTACAATCATAGACCTTGAAAAACGTGCTGCCTGGAAAAAGAAAATAAGGCAACAACTCGAACAATTAAGTGCAAACAGGGCAAAAAATCAGGAAGAGGAACAACTCTGGAAGCAATTGTTTGAAAATAGCAAGGTTGAAATTCCTGAGAAACTAATGCGTCAAAGAGCATGGGATCTTATGAAGCGTCAGTTAGGTTATATGGATACCAAGGGTAAAACCAATGAAGAGGTTGAAAAAATTGCAATGGAAATTTTTGAAAAAATGAAGCCTATAGCCGAAGAACAACTGAAAAAGTATTTTATTCTTTCTGAGATTGCGGATATTGAGAAGATTGAGGTATCTGATGAAGATGTTGAAAAGGAGATTTCAAGAATTTCTCTTACAAGTGGTGAGGATGTAGAAACTGTGAGAAAGAAACTTGCCAGTAATGGAAAAATTGAGGATATAAGGGAAGATCTAAGGATTGAGAAAGCATTTGAGGTTATTAAAAACAATGCGAGTAATATAAAAAGCATTGTTCTTCCAGGAGAAGAAAAACATTATGAAGACAGAAAAAAAACTCAGCAACTTTAATCAATTGGTTCCATATGTTATTGAGGTTACAGAGCGAGGAGAACGGGCGTATGATATATACTCGCGCCTTCTCGAGGATAGAATAATTTTTATAGGATTTCCCATAAATGATGCTGTTGCAAACACTGTAATTGCCCAGATTCTTTTTTTACAGAATAAGGATTCAAACAAAGATATAAGCGTGTTCTTGAATACGCCTGGTGGCTCAATCACTGCAGGGCTTGCAATATATGATACCATGCAATTTGTGAGGTGTGATGTTGCAACATATTGTATAGGTCAAGCAGCCAGCATGGGCGCAGTGCTTCTTGCTGGAGGGAAAAAGGATAAAAGATTTCTACTTCCACACTCGAGGGTTTTAATTCATCAACCCTTTGGAGAAATTGGTGGAACAACAACAGATGTGAGCATTCATACAAAAGAGATGATACGTTTGAGAAGAATAATAAATGAAATTTTATCACACCATACCGGACAGAGTCTGAAAAAAATAGAAAAAGATACTGAAAGAGATTATTTTATGAATGCTGATGAAGCAGTTAAATATGGACTAGCAGATAAGATTATATATCCGGATGGTAATAATAAGGATGAAAAATGACAGAAAATAAACGAAATAAGAAAAAAAATATTGTTCCTTTTGTACCGCTTCGGGACATAGTGGTATTTCCAAATATGGTCATCCCGCTTCTTGTGGGAAGGCAACGTTCTATCAATGCAGTTGAAGATGCGATGAGTACAAGTAATATGATTATTCTTGCTTTTCAGCGAGACCAGAAGGTAGAAGACCCATCCATTAACGATCTTTATCCAACTGGAGTAAGGGCTAAAATTGTTCAGGCATTAAGGGAATCGAGTGGTACAATGAAGATTCTTGTCGAAAGCACTGACAGAGTTAAGATTTCGAGCGTGGTTTCAGGAAGAAAATTTTTTTCATGCACTGTTGAGGAGATAAGTCAAAAGTTTGTAAAAGATAAAGAGACAGAGGCACTTTCAAGATTTTTACTTCAACTTGTCGAAAAATATATCAACCTGAATACATCTGTGCCGAGAGAGTTTTATGGAACACTCAATACAATTGATGATCCTTCAAAGATTGCTGATTCAGTTGCAGGATATCTTCCATTGAAATTCAAAGATAAAATACTTGTTCTTGAAACGATTGATGTTAAGGAACGTCTGAAACAACTTATAGAGATTGTTAATTCAGAAATCAGTATTCTTGAGATACAGAGGGAAATACAGAACAAGGTATTGAAAAAGGTTGAACAAACTCAGAAGGAATACCTCCTTTCCGAACAATTGAAAACCATACAGCAGGAACTCGGCAAGGATGTTGAAAATCCCGAACTTGCACAATTAAAAGAAAAAATACTCGCAGCCAAGATGTCAAAGGAGGCAGAAGAAAAAGCACTTGAGGAACTTGCAAGGTTAAGTAAAACAATGCCTTTGTCGCCTGAAGCAACTGTTATCCGGACATACCTTGATTGGCTTATTGCTTTGCCATGGGACAAAGCCACATCTGATTATCTTGATATAGAAAACGCAAGAAAGGTTCTCGACGAGGACCACTACGGGCTTGAGAAGGTAAAAGAAAGGATTATAGAATATCTTGCTGTTAGAAAACGGACAGATTCCTTAAAAGGTCCAATCATTTGTTTTGTTGGACCTCCTGGATGTGGAAAAACTTCCCTCGGTAAATCAATAGCAAGGTGTATGGGAAGAAAATTCGTAAGGATTTCTCTCGGAGGAGTTAGAGACGAGGCAGAGATAAGAGGACACAGAAGAACATATATAGGTTCAATGCCGGGAAGAATTATTCAATCAATACGCAAGGCAGGGGTAAATAATCCTGTTTTTCTTCTTGATGAAATTGATAAACTCGGGACTGATTTCAGGGGGGATCCTTCAAGCGCTCTTCTCGAGGTTTTAGACCCAGAGCAGAATCATATGTTTTCAGACCATTATCTCGAGGTTGAGTTTGATCTCTCAAAGGTTCTTTTTATAACCACTGCAAATACAGAATTTACTATACCTGCGCCTCTTCTCGACAGAATGGAGATTATTTATCTACCTGGTTATACAAGCTGGGAAAAACTTCAGATTGCAAGGAATTTTTTAATACCGAAACTGCTTCCTGAACATGGATTAAAACCAGAAGAAATAAGTGTATCTGATAATGCAATCATAAAAATTGTTAAGGAATATACGAGAGAGGCAGGTGTGAGAAACCTCGAAAGACAGTTAGCCGCTATCTGCAGAAAGGTCACAAAACAGATTATTGAGGCAAAACAACCAAAATTTCCTTACAGGGTTAACCTGAACAATCTTACTGAATACCTTGGTCCAGAAAAATACACATCTCTTACCAGGGCAAAGGAACCAGCGGTTGGAGTTGCCACTGGCATGGCATGGACTGAGTATGGCGGAGACATACTTTTTACAGAAGTACTCCTTATGAAGGGCAGGGGAAAACTTATTCTTACAGGGCAACTTGGTTCTGTTATGAAAGAATCAGCCCAGGCATCGATGAGTTTTGTTAGGGCAAATGCAGAAAAACTTGGTATATCTCCTGATTTTGCAGAAAAAACAGATGTTCATATTCATGTGCCTGAAGGCGCAATTCCAAAAGATGGGCCATCTGCAGGGGTTACTTTAATAACAGCGCTTGTTTCTGCTCTTTCAGGAAAGAAAACAAGGTGTGATATTGCGATGACCGGAGAAATTACACTGCAGGGAAAGGTTTTGAAGATAGGCGGGCTGAAAAGCAAAATTCTCGCTGCACACAGAGCAGATATTTCAACTGTTATTATTCCGAGAGAAAATGAAAAAGATCTTGACGAAATCCCTGAAAAGGTCAGGAATGAACTAAAAATTATTCTTGTAGATAATGTAATGGATGTTTTGAAGGTTGCCCTTATCGAGGATGAATCAAAACAACCAGATAAAACACTTATTCCAGTACAATCAGGAGAGGATCTATGAAAAAACGACTTTTCACACCAGGACCAATTTCAGTTCCTGAGGATGTTCTTCTCGAAATGGCAAAACCAATAATTCATCACAGAACACCGGAATTCCTTCAAATTGCACAACAGGCAGTAGAGGGTTTGAAATATTTCTTCCAGACAAAAAACGATGTTTTTATTATTGCTGGTTCAGGAACCGCTGCAATGGAGGCATCAGTTGTAAATTTACTTTCTCCAGGAGATAAGGCACTTGTGATATCAGGAGGCAAATTTGGAGAAAGATTTGTTGAACTTATTAAAACATATAACTGTGAACCTGTTGTGATTGAGTCGGGCTGGGGGAATCCTGTTGACCTTAGATTGATAGAAGATACATTGAATAATCAACCAGAAATAAAAGCAGTATTTGCAACCCTTGTTGAGACATCAACTGGGACTTCGTATGATATAAAAGGTATTGGAGAAATTGTTTCCAGAAAACCAGAAACCGTTTTTGTTGTGGATGGTATAAGTGGACTCGGTGCAGTGGAATGCAGAACAGACCAGTGGAATATAGATGCTCTTGTATCTGGCTCGCAGAAGGCATTGAGTTTGCCACCAGGTATTTCATTTATATCCATAAGTGAAAAGGCGTGGACAAAGATTAATAATTCAAAGATGCCGAGATATTACCTTAACCTGAAAAAATATAAGAAGGCAATGGAGAAGTTTGATTTTCCTTTTACAATGGCGGTTGGACTTGTTGTTGGATTAAGAAAATCACTTGAAAATATAAAACAAGAAGGCATAGAAAATCTGTGGCAGATACACAGAAGAAGGGCTCTGGCGGTAAAAAACGCTATGGCTTCAATAGGTCTTAATCTTTTTTCAAAATCACCTTCTGATGCAGTAACAGCAATAGTCCTTCCTGAAGGAATTGACGGAGAAAAATTCTGTTTTGATATGCGTAAGGACTTTGGTATGTCTGTTGCAGGGGGTCAGGATAAACTAAAAGGTAAGGTTATAAGGATATCCCATTTTGGATATCAGGATGAATTTGATACAATCGCAGTGATTGCTGGCATTGAACTTATGCTGAATAAATATGGATATAAGGTTGAACCAGGAACAGGCGTTCGTGAAGCAATGAAGGTTTTATTTTCTATATAGTGTGCTGGTTCAGATAGCAATGATACATTTGAAAACATAGTACAGCACACTGCAAGGGAGAATGAGGGAAGAAGTCCCTCATGTTTGGGGGAGAATGGGTCCGCAATTGCGGATCCTTAGGTAGGGGGCTTGCCCCCTCCTAAAGTGTCGTGTCGAGAGAAAAAACAAAAATAAAGAGATTTATAAGACACGACACCGGTGTGCTGGTTCAGATAGCAAGGATACATTTGAAAACAAAGTACAGCACACTACAAGGGAGTATGAGGGAAGAAGTCCCTCATGTTTGGGGGAGAATGGGTCCGCAGTTGCGGATCCTTAGGCAGGGGGCTTGCCCCCTCCTAAAGAGTCGCGTCGAGAGAAAAAACAAAAGTAAAAAAATCAAGTAGCACCTACCAATAACAAATGTTTAATTCTGGACAGCGTCTGGCACTTGATACAATAGAGCGAAAACCAACAAAGGGTATTCCTACCTTTTTTACGCATCTAATGGATATTCCTCTTCTCGAAGAGATTGCAGGAGTTAATCCAGGAACTTATGTCAAACAACCAGAGCAAACATACCTTAGATATGTCAGGAATATAGGGGTTAATTGTCTTGATCAGTTTATTCCTGATAATCCATTGACAATGACTCAAAAAGGATTTGAATCCAGCACAAAAAGAACCCCCACCACAGGTCTTGAAACAATTATCATTGATGGAATTAAGATAAATAGTCCTGAGGCAGTTGTTGAACATATAGAAAAATTTGAAATTCCAGCGTGTATCAAAGCAATAAAAGAATTTGACGAGGAAAAAACAGTTGTAGATATCATCAAGCAAGAAGAATCAATCCAGAGAAAACTCGGCCCGGATATCTTAAAATCAGGGTATGGATATATAAGATTTCCTGGACTTGCCTACACATATTATGGATATTCAAACTATCTAATGGCATATGCCCTTTATCCTGATGTAATGGAAAAACTTTTTTCTGTCCAGGCGGACTATGCGTATATCCATAATCTGGCTGCTGTCCGAGCAATCATCGAAGGAAAACTTCCTCTTTTGTATCGCCTTGACCATGATATGGCTGATTCAAGAGGACTACTTGTGAACATAAAATCACTTGAAAAACTCTGGCTTCCACATTTTGAAAGATCAATAAATCCTGTACTGAAAACAGGAATAAACCTTATATGGCATTGTGATGGGAATCTTATGGAACTTATTCCGTATTTAATTGACTGTGGAATCAAAGGATTTCAAGGGTTTCAATATGAGGCAGGGATGGACTATGAAAAGATATGCAAACTTAAATCAAAAGATGGAGAAACAATGATAATAGTTGCTGGTGTATCAGTAACCGATGTGCTTCCACGGGGAACATCTGATACTGTAAGAAAACATATGAAATACCTTGTTGATAATGGTCCAGAAACAGGGCTTTTTCTTGCTGCTTCCAGTTCAATTACACCAGGCACAAACAGAGAAAATGTTTTAACATTCATTGAAGGCTTAAAATATTATCGTGAATATGGAAGAGCCGGAATATAAAAAGAGGCAATGTAGTAAGCACCTTTAGGTGCGATGTATTTATGTTGTTATGAAAGGACACGGGACTAAAGTCCCTCGGTATTTATAACGTCTTTGATTTTTCTTTTAAGTTCTGGCAGTTTATCCTTGATGGTTTGCCAGACAATATTATAATTCACCCCAAAATAATAATGAATGATTCTGTCTCTCATTCCGGCAATTTTTCTCCATTCAATATCCTTGTATTTATTCTTAAGTCCACTCGAGATATGTTTTACTGCTTCACCTATTATTTCGAAACTTCTGGTGCAACCCCTTTTTAATAGTTCATTTGAAATAAAATCTTCATAGGTAATTAATCTGGTTTCTTTCAAAAGAAAGTTTATTTCTTCGAGGATATGTTTAAGATATAGTATGTCCTGTTTCATACCACCTTACCTCCTTATCAATGTATGGCTTGATATATGGACTTAAACTATCATTAGTTATTAATTCAACCCTTCTATTGAATAATTCCTCTAAAAAAAAGCATAACTCCATAAAATTATCAAAATCAGGCTTTTCAAATTCTACAAGAAAATCTATATCGCTGTTTTTTTTCTGCTGTCCTCTGACAAAAGAACCAAAAAGGCCGATTTTTTTAACACCATATTTTTTCAGAATTTCTTTGTTCTCCCCTAACATCCTTATTATTTCATCAGCCGTTATCTTCTTGTTTTTCATTTTATTTCTACTCTCTATTACTTTTTTCGTAAACAATGGTTGGACTATATTTCTGAAAAATTCCTTTTAACCTTTAATCTCTATATAAAATCATATAATTTATAGACCAACTGGTCAACCCGATGTTTGTGTATCTTGCTTTTGTTTTTTGTAGTGAGCACCTTTAGATGTGTTTCCTCTGCAAGTTTCCACTTTAATAAGGCAAGGAAAATAGAAAACTTCTACTAACCCGTGCTTTCGAAGAATGAGAATAAGTATATCTATATACAATGGCAAACGAGAAATATTTTTTTACTTGCCTGAGATTCCCTGCTAAAATATTGTGTGCAAACAATTTCCCAAAGATTATTTTTATATGAGAATTTATCCTGATACAGTGTTTTTGACATATCACAGAGGCAGGACTTATAATACGATAAATTATGTGTTTATTTAATATTATGAAACAAAGAGGTATATTATGGTTGATACAGGAGACGAAAAAACTACTCAGAACGCAAAGGTTGTAATGATAGTTGAGGATGATGATACAATAAGAAAACTGCTTGTTATTGAGTGTAAACGAAGAGGGTTTGAAGTTCTCGAATATAGAGATGCTTCGTCAGCGATGGCAGTGATTGATAGAAATAAGCCAGAGATAGATGTAGCAATTGTGGATTTAATGAATATGGGTTACGGTGGGAATCTCGGTGGGTACCTTAAAGGGTTTAACCAATATCAGACAACAAAAGTGATTTACTATACTGCTCTCGCAGAAAATCAATTTAACAAAAATATCCTTGATGTACCCAATACATATTATGTTCACAAGGTACCTGGAAGTATAAAAACAGTGATTGAGATTGTTGAAAAGACCTGAACAAAAAGGAGGAAAAAATGCCAAATTATAATGATGCGCCACAGGTAATAGATAATTTTATATACAAACTTTATAAAAGAACAAAGCCATCAATGGCTATTGACAGAGTGAATCCTGTAAATGGCCAGTCATTTGAAAAATGGCGGGACACATTGAAATCAAAAGTAAAAGAACTTCTCGGAAATTTTCCTGAACCAGCGCCTCTTAATCCGCAACTGTGCAGTGTTGAGGATTTTCCAGATTTTACGAGAGAAAAATACCTGATTCAAACAGAAGAAGATTGTTGGATGCCTCTGTATCTTTTAACTCCTAAAACTTCAGAGAATAAACTACCTGCAATTCTTTGTTGTCACGGGCATGGTCCTTATGGAAAGGACCCTGTCGCTGGAGTTCATTTTAACCAGCCAGAAAGAATAAATGGCATCAAATCTGCTAATTATAATTATGGCGAGATAATGGCAAAACGTGGTTATATTACGATTGTTCCTGACTGGAGAGGATTCGGAGAAAGATGTGGTTATGATTCTAATATATTCCCTGGAAGGGATAAGTGTAATATTTATTTTATACAGCATCTTTTACTCGGAAGAACGCTTCTCGGTGCAAATATATTTGATGGAATGAGGGCTATTGATTTTTTACTTACAAAGAAAAATGTTAATCCAGAAAAAATTGGTTGTATGGGGCTTTCTCAGGGTGGAACAATGACAACATATATTACCCTGCTTGATGATAGAATTAAAGCCGCTGATATTATTTGTTATGCAACAACAGTTGCTCATTATGCAATCAATAGACCTAATTTCTGTGGGAGTCAGCTTGTCCCCGGGCTTTATCAATATGCAGATGTTGGAGATGTAATTGGAGCCATTGCCCCCAGACCACTTCTTGTTGAATCAGGCGCAAATGATACATGTTTCTGGCTTCATTCTGCTCTTGAGGCGCACGAAAAAATAAAAAAAGCATACAAGGCATCAGGAAAAGATGAAAACCTCTGGATTGAGATATTTCCAGGAGAACATAGTTTTGCAGCAGGAAAGGCATTTGAATTTTTCGATAGACATCTGAAATCTTAATGAATAAAAAAACAAAAGTCCTTCTGTGGATAATCGTGGTTTTTGTTTTTATCTGGATTTTAACTCCAGTTTTTCTTGGGATTAAAACACATAATGCTACTGATGGAAAGATAAAACTGTGTTTTTTCTTGACCCATACATGTGCAAAGGTGTTTAAATTTCAATGGAAGATTTTTGATAAGCCGTATATCGAGTTAAATGCGAGAAGCACAATAAAACTTCCATGGAAAAGCCTTGTTTTTGGAACAACTCAATTGCTTGCTTTTGAAGGTCCTGGAAGCATTGTTTTACCTTCTGGAAATTCAAAGATTAATTTTTCAGGAGAAATCCAGGGAAATTTTAAAACAGGCGAAGTGAATATCAAAAGCGGTAGTGTATGGCTGGAGAAATTTGGGAATATATTTGTCTCTGGAAAACTTGTAAAATGGGGAAAGGAAACCTGCGAGATACAGGGGAAGGTAAAAGATTTTTCTGTTGAGGAATTAAGGACAGTATTCGGAATTGAAAGTTTACCTTTTGCAGGAGTAATAAACGGAAATCTCTCAGTTATAATAAATAAGGATATTGTTAAATTATTGAAGTTTGATGTGAGTTTTTCAAATCTTTATTTTCAGAAACAGAGCAAACCACTATCGGGAAATGCAAAGGGTTCATACGATATACTGCAGAAAAAATGTTTCGTGGAATCCGGAAATATCACCACTCAATCAGGTGGCAAGATTTTGCTTAAAGGGTTTGTCAGTCCAGAAGAGTTCAGCCTTAAGATTGAATCAGAAGGTGTAAACCTTGATGAGATAATTTCGCAGTTGCCGGAAAAATGGCAGGAAAAGATAAAGGTTAAAAATAATTCAGGGATTTCAATAAATATAGAAGGATTTCGGGATAAAAAAGAACATCTGCCTTTTATATCTGGATTTCTATCTTTACCCGGAGAGATATGCTTTAACAATTTTTCATGTTGTTCATTTGCTTTAAGTGGTTCTCAGGATAATAAAGAAATAAACATAGAAGCAGAAAAAATTGGTTTTGGAAACATTAATTGCAGGGAAATAAAAGGAAAAATTATCAGTTACAACGATAAATATAAAGGCAATATTACTTTTAATCTTTATGATGGAAAGGGCAATATAAGTTTTGTGTCTTCTGAAGCAAAGGATCCTTTGAAATTTTATGCAAAGGCTGATGTTAAAAGGATAAATCTTGAGAAACTTATTCATAACCTGAACCCTGATGTACTTGTAACAGGGATTGTAAACCTTATTTGTTTTATGGAATTTGGTAAAAACAATGTTTCACTTATGGCAAGGTTTGATAATGTTCCTGGAAGACCTTTTTCTCAAAAACTTAACATTGGTGCTGTAGAAGCTCTTGCGAAATTGGGTTCATCAAGTTTTAGCGGAAGCATAGGAAGACAATTTGGGAGTGAGAATTTTTACTACAGAAGAATCGGAGGGGTTATTAATTATCAAGATGGATTGCTGACAATAGAAGGAACTGTAAAAAAGGCCGGTAATTATGATTATCTTGTAACATCTGAGATTTTTGGTTCTGGTATAAATGTCCTTGTTGATAAAAAAAATAATTCAATTCACATAGAGGACTTAAAACAAAGAATAAATAATGCAATGAAGCAGAACAAACCAGAGATGAAATTTTCCTGACAGGAGGAAGAAATGGAAAGACAAACAGTTGGATTGATTGTTGGAAACAGGCCATGTTTTCCTGAGATTCTTTGTAAGGCAGGAAGGGAAAGAATGTTAAATGTTCTTAAAAATACAGGTGTTGATGTTATTGCTCTTTCAGAACAGGATACGAGGTATGGAAAGGTTGAAACATGGGAAGATACAAAAAAGTGTGCCTCTCTTTTCAAAAAGAATGCAGATAAAATAAGCGGTATTATCGTTACGCTTCCTAATTTTGGTGAAGAAAGAGCAATTGCTGATACACTGCGGCTTTCAGGACTTGATGTTCCTGTTCTTGTTCATGCGTATCCTGATGAACTCGAAAAAATGGACCCTGCAAGTAGAAGGGATAGTTTTTGTGGAAAGATTTCAGCATGCGGGAATCTTAAGCAGTATGGCATTAAATATTCATTGACCACAAATCATACTGTTTCTCCTGAAGACAAAGGTTTTCGCTCAGACCTTTTAAGATTTCTTGCAATATGCAGAATTATTAAGGGATTGAAGAACCTGAAGATTGGTGCAATAGGAACAAGACCAGAAGCATTTAAGACAGTCAGATATAGCGAAAAAATACTCGAGAAAAATGGAATCTCAGTTGATGTAATGGATTTATCAGACCTTCTCGGGATTATAGGAAAACTTGAGGATAATGATGGAGATGTTAAGAAAAATCTTAAGGAATTTACTGACTATATCTGTGTAAAAAAGGAAGACAAAGCAGTAATGAAGATGGCAAAACTTATTACAGCAATTAAACAATGGACACAGGAAAGAGAATTAAAAGGATTTGCTTTTCAGTGCTGGACATCAATCCAGGAAAATCTTGGAATATTCCCATGTGGTGTTATGGGGTATTTCAGTCAAAAGGGTATACCTGCTGCTTGCGAGGTTGATGTGACAGGACTGGTTTCAATGTATATTCTTCAACTTGCTTCAGAAAAACCGAGTGCAATTGTTGACTGGAACAATAACTATGGGGAAGACCCTGATAAAACAGTTCTTTTCCACTGTAGTAATTTTCCATTAGAAATTCTCGAAAAACCAGTAATAACCCATCATGTAATACTTGCAGAAACTGTTGGTAAAGATAAAACTTTTGGTGCTGTAGAAGGAAAGATAAAACCAGGGCAGGTTTCTCTTTTAAGGTTATCAACTGATGATTGTTCTGGGAAAATAAAAGGATATGTATGTCAAGGTTCAATGACAGATGATAAACTTAAAACATTTGGCGGAGTGGGCGTTGCAGAGATAAAAAATCTGCAGAAATTGCTGAATTTTATATGTATGAATGGTTTTGAGCACCATGTTGCCATAAATCTTTCAGATACTGCAGAAGCAATTTCTGAGGCGCTAACAGTATACAAAGAGTGGGATATTTATGCACACTACTGATATAAGCGATTAAGTCAGGAGTAAATCCCCGGATTTATTCCGGGGATTTGTTTTTATGAAATAATTTTTTAATAGAAATGTAGTGAGGACTATAGTCCAGTGTCTTTTTCTGTGGCGCAATAAATACATCGCACCTAAAGGTGTTTACTATATTTTACGATTTGCATTCTTCAATTCCGCAATTTTTTTAATCAGGTTCAGGCCTTTATCAAACAGAAAACTTTTAATTCAATATGGTATAATCAGAGATATCAAAGGAGTAAAATCATATGGATAAAATTTTTCTCGGGATTGATGTTGGAACACAAGGAACAAGGGTTGTATGCGTTGATTCTAAGGGCGAGGTTATTAGTGAATCCGAGGATCTTTTTCCATTGCAATGCAGGCCACTTCCAGATGGATGGCACCAGCAGGACCCTTATCAATGGTGGCAATCAACAGTATTATGCTTGAGAAAGGTACTGAGAGAGATAAATATTTCAAGTATTTCTGCTATATCAGCGTCATCAACATCAGGTACAATTTGTCTTCTTGATGAGAAATATCTTCCTATTATGCCTGCTATTCTTTACAGTGATAGAAGGGGTGAAGATCAGGCAATTGCTTTGAATAAGGGATTATATCACATTACAGAGAAAATGGGTTATAAATTTAATTCCTCGTATGCCCTTGCAAAGATTTTATGGGTAAAAGAAAATATGCCCGAGGTGTTTAGCAGGGTAAAAAGGGTTGTGCACGCAACTGATTATCTTATAGGGAAACTTTCTGGCAATTTCTGCGTAAGTGATTACACAAATGTTTTGAAAACAGGATATGACCTTATTGATGGAGCATGGCCTGGAGAGATTGAAAGTATATTTGGTATTCCAGTAGAAATTCTGCCCGAGGTTGTTTCTCCGGGTGCTGTTATAGGGGTTGTATCAGTTGGATGTTCAGAGGAAACAGGACTTCCTCCTGGCATACCTGTTGTTGCAGGGATGACTGATGGATGCGCTTCGCAGGTTTCAACAGGAACTGTTACCCCTGGTGATTGGAATTCAACACTCGGGACAACACTTGTGATAAAAGGGGTTACAAAGGAAATTTTGAAGGATCCTTTTGGTAGAATTTATAGTCATAGACATCCTGATGGGTACTGGCTTCCAGGAGGCGCAAGTAATACCGGGGGTGAATATATTACAAAAAAATTCAGCCAGGACGAACTGGATGAACTTAACAATAATGCATTAAAAATTGCACCAACAGGTCTTCTTTGTTATCCTCTTTCAGGAAAAGGAGAAAGGTTTCCTTTTGTAAATCCACAGGCAGAGGGTTTTGAACCTGCAGGTTGTGATAAGAATACGTTGTACACATCCTGTCTCGAGGGGGTTGGATATATTGAAAAACTCGCATATCAAACACTTGAAGATCTCAGAGCAAAAATAGGTGAGAAGATAAGAATTGCTGGGGGCGGAACAAAAAGTGTTTCCTGGAATAAAATCCGTGCGTCAATACTCGGGAAAATTCTTATCCAACCGCAGCATACAGGTGCGGCTATTGGCTCTGCGATAATTTCTTCTTCGCGGACATACTTTCAAAATCTTGTTTCTGCCTGTGAAAATATGGTTAAAATTACTGCTACCTATGAGCCCGAAAAAAACTGGGTTGATAGGTATAACGAGATATATCAGAAATTTATTAAAGAATTAAAACTGAGGAATTATATCTAAAAATGTCTATATTCAAGGCATGTGATATCAGGGGAAAATATAAAATAGAATTGGACGAGGGCATCTCATTAAATATAGGAAAAGCCATTGGAACATTAATGAATCAAAAGACAATTGTTGTTGGCGGGGATTATCGTCAGAGCACAGGTACACTGAAATCTGCATTGATTGATGGGATTGTTTGGGCAGGGTGTAATGTTATTGATATTGGCATTGTTCCAACACCTGTATTTTATTTTGCTATTGGTTTTCTTTCTGCAGATGGTGGAGTTCAAATAACAGGGTCCCATAATCCACCAGATGATAATGGAATGAAGATTGTTACAGGTAAAATCCCTGTTAGCCCACAGGATATTCAGGAAATAAAACAAATTATTGATAAAGGTTTATTCCTTCGAGGAAAGGGAAGTATTTCCTGTGTTGATGTGGTTGATGATTATAAAAAATATATAAAAAAATTTTTCAAAGGCGGAAACCTTAAGATAGTTGTTGACGCAGGTAATGGATGTTTCTGGCAGATAGCACCACAGGTTTTAAGAGAACTCGGATATAATGTTGTTGAACTTTTCTGTAAGCCAGATGGAAGTTTTCCAGATAGATCCCCGAATCCTGCAGTATACGAAAATCTTAAGAAATTACGGGAAACAGTTGTTTTATCAAAAGCAGATTTCGGGGTTGCATATGATGGAGATGGAGATAGGGCGATCTTTGTTGATGAAAAAGGAAATGTTGTTTCTTCTGATGTTGCAATTGTTCTTTATGTAAGGTATATACTCAAAAAAAATCCTTCTGCACCAGTTGTTTATGATATAAAGTGTTCTCAAATAGTAAAAGATGCAATTGAATCAGAAGGAGGGATTCCAATAATGGAAAAATCAGGTCATGCATTCATAAAGACAACATTCTTAAAAAAAAATGCTATCTTTGCCGGTGAAGCATCAGGACATTATTTTTTTAGAGAAATATGCGGTGATGATGGACTTTTTGCAACATTAAAGATGGCTGAAATAGTTCAAAACATTGGGGCAATATCTTATCAAACACAGGGTATCTCAATGTATGCGACAAGCCCTGATATCAGGCTATCTATAAAAAATGGCGACGAAATACTTGAAAGGATTAGAAAACATTATCCCCCGCGTATGATAACACTACTTGATGGAGTGAGGATAGAATTTGATGATGGCTGGGCGCTGATAAGAAAATCTGTTACAGAGCCTTTGATTACAATGAGATTTGAGGCAAAGGACAAAAACCGTCTTGAAGAGATAAAAAATGAAATTTTTTCACTCATACCTGAAATTGGAAAGGAAAATGAAAAATGAAAAAAATTACACCTGCTTTATGTGTATTTTTTCAAATTTTTGTTGTGTCCTGTTTTTCTCAAACAATTAATTCAAAAACGTCCCTCGAGGCAGTAAAAGAGAATATTTTCAAGGTGCTTGCTGATAATAACCAGATGCCTTTATATAATTTGTATACAAGATATGTTGGAAGTATTCTTGATAGAACTTCCGGAGATAAATGGTGGAATGATAAAAATGGATATTTCCGTTTTTCTATCATTGACAGGTGGTTGCGCAACCCATTTGATTGTATTATTGATGGAGATAAGATAACCTTTGATGTTCATAATATAGCAAAAAATGGTATGGATGATATGAATAAACTATTGATGATGTGTTGTAATTTTTGTGATTTTCAGGTTGAGTATAACCAGCCCACTAAAAAAAAGAAAAAAATACTTCAATCAATGCAGGAAAATCTACTTCTTGCAGAAAACAATGTTAGATTTGCTTTTGAAAAATTCTCGCATGACCAACTTATTGAATTTGCTGAACTTATGCAGAGAATTACTGTGAGAGAAATCGGAAATGAGGTAGCCCACTCTGTAAGGAATAGACAGGAAGGTCTTGCTATGTGTTCTAAGGTGTCAAAGGTAAAAATAGACAATTTAATCATTGGCACAATGGTTTTGTGTGATACCTTTAAGAATCCAGAGTTTGAAACCCTCAAAAGAATAAAACCAGGTAGATATGGAAGAATCCTTGTTGGAACAAGCAAGAACGATACATACAACATTGATACAATGAGAAACATAGATTGTATTATAGATCCATCAGGCAATGATACATATATTGGAGGGAAAACAGGTCCAGATAAGCCACTTCTTGTGATTATTGACTTTGAAGGAGATGATAGATATATTTCAGAGGATGGATATTCTCAGGGCAGTGGTTTTTTTGGAATCAGTATACTATACGATATAAAAGGAAACGATGTATATCAGGCAGGAGATGTTTCTCAGGGATCAGCGCTTGTGGGTGTTGGAATACTTATAGATAATAATGGTGACGACGTGTACAACGGAGATAGGCGTGCTCAAGGAAGTTCTGTTGTGGGAATAGGGCTATTGATAGATAAAAATGGCAATGATATGTATTCTGTTAATCTTTTTGGCCAGGGATATGGTGGAATGCTCGGGATAGGAGTACTCGAGGATTCTCGTGGAAATGACCATTACATAGCAGGTGGGAAATATGATGACTCATATCAAGAACCACCCCACTATTATAAGCATGCATGGTCTCAGGGATGTGGTTCTGGCTTCAGAGGGGTTTCAAATGGAGGGATCGGGATAATTCTTGATGGTGGAGGAGATGATATATATGAGGCAGATTATTTTTCTACTGGAGGATACTGGTTTGCAGCAGGTCTGGCGAGAGATTTTGAAGGTAATGATATAAGGAGGCCTCTCACACATAATTTTTCAAGATATGGTTTTGGATATGCCTGCCATTATGGGATTGGACTTCTTTATGATGATACTGGAAATGATACCTACATCGGTACACTGGGAATTCAGGGATTTGGATGGGATATTGGAACTGCTGCGGTTGTTGATTTTTCAGGAGATGATAGTTATACAGCAACAATCAGTGGACAGGGTTTTGCCTGTCAGGGCTCGTTCGCATTGCTTATAGATATGGATGGATCTGATGTTTATAATGGAGGTAATCCGCGTACCACACAGGGGATTCCAGGGTCTCTTGAATATCATCCAAAAAACCTGATAGGAGGGAATTTTAGTTTTCTTATTGATTCTGGTAAAGGTACTGATAGTTTTTCCTGTGGTGCCAAACAAAATTGTGTTAACCAAAGAAGTACTGAAAATGGTGTTGGTTATTTAATAGATATAGAATAAAGATAATAATGTATTGAGCACCTTTAGGTGCGTTATTTTTGCAATTTGAATTTATAATGAAAGTACAAGTACCCTTAAAAAAGGAGAAAAATGAAAATACCATGGAAATGGGCTGCATGCATTGATCCTGGACTTTACAGGTCAATGGACGAGATTATTGAATTGTGCAACTATGCAAATATTCAAGCTCTTGAAACAAACTGGAGGTTTACTGAAGGAAGATGTGAGAAAGAGATTGTTAAACTTGGAGATAAATTTAGAAAAGCAGGGATTGAACTATATAGTTTTCATCTTCCTTTCACGCAGGACGATGATATTGCCTGTTTTTATGAAACAAATCGCAGAGAATCTGTAAGAAGACTGAAACTCATAATGGAACAATCTGCTCTTTTTGGCAATAGAGCAGTTGTTCTTCATCCAACAACAAGTCATTATAACGCGAGTATTGAGGGTTTTGATAGATACCTTTCTCAGATGGGAAAAAGTTTAAGCCAGATGGTACCTTTGGCAGAAAAACTCAATCTTATTATTTGTCTTGAAAATATGCTTCCTGGTGCAGAAGGAGAGAGATTTGGCGCAAAAATAGAACACTTTGCTGTTTTTAAAAAAGAATTTGCCTGTAAGAATCTTGGTTTCTGCGTTGATACAGGACATGCTTTTATTTCCTATGGTAAGAAAGGTCCTGTAAAATTTTTTGACTTACTTAAAGAAAGCATTTCAATTTTTCATATACAGGATAATCCCGGGGATAGAGATTTACATATTCCACCTGGTAGAGGATTGATAAACTGGGCAGATGTTTTCAAAAAAATGGCTCAACTCAGAATTTCATTTCCTGCTACAATTGAGGCAACACCATTTGCACACGCACGAGGTTTCAGGTATAGCAAAAATTCCTGGAAGAAGATGTTTGAAGAAATAAATGCAATTGCGGAAAAATCATTTAATTTTGATGGGAAGGCATAAAAATTAAATATGGACAAGGTAAAAGGATATTTTAATTTTATGGTTTTCATTCTTACAATAATTGTATGTGTGGCATATTCTCAGGAAATGGGAATGCCCGGGATGCAGAAGATGATGAAAAATGTAGAAAACAATGCGCTTATAAGGATGATTAATGAACTTGAGATTACAGATGAACAGATGCCTGGTTTTATCTCGAAATTCAGAGAAATGGCAAACCTGTTCAGGCAGCAAAATGAAAATAGAAATAGATTAGCAGAACAATTGCAAAAAATGGTTTCAGGTAATAGTTCAGATGAAAAAATACAGGAAAAGATTTCTGAATTTGAAAAATACTCTGATAAAATGTATGAAGAATTCAAAAAATTTCGTGATGATATGAAAAAAGTTCTTACACCGCAACAGCAGGTGAGATTTCTATTGATTGTTGATAGTATAAGGAATATGCTTACTGATGTACAGGGGATACCGACAATGCCTTTTAAGATGATGCAAGGACCTCAAATGCAGCCACTAAACCAGGGGTTTCCTATGCAACCAGGCAATGTGAATAGATAGATTTATTGTGGAGTACCAGCAGGTTGTTCCCAGTGCCAAAATGGATTATAGGTAATCCTTAGGTAAGGCGTTAGGATGATCTTTCCTGATTTTGATTTTGAAATCAAGAGTGCATCAAGTGCACCACTGGTTAATACGGTTCTTTCTACAGGCCAGGAAGGTTTTCGAGTAAGTATCATATTTTCTATACCCTTCATTTGATTTGCGAAATGCATAAGCGTGGAAAGATTATCATCAAGTTTAAAGATTGTGCTGGCAGTTTTACCATCAGAGTACTTCCAGGCAGCGGTCCACTGGGATGCAATTCCATTAAGAGTAAAGAGACAAACCCTTAGTCCATCGTAGTAATTCATTACAAAAAGCACTGGTTGTGGAACAAGGTCTTTTAATGACTTTCCTTCTGGGATTTTTCTTCCGAGTTTTTCGACTGCCATGTTAAGAAGCACAGGATCATACATTTTTCCTGCTGAATCCCAAACATTCTGGCCGGTAATGCATTGAACTGATTTTATGCCTGTTTCTCCTCCTTTTCTTTGTTCTGCAAGACATTGAACCATCTCCATACCATGAAATCCATAGCCATCGAGGGTATGGTAGGATATCCCAACAATTTCCTTAAGTTTTGAGTGCTTATCAACGTCAACAGGAGGGTATCTCCATGCAACAGGAACAGATGAACCAGCCATTAAAGGAATCTTCATTTTTTTTGCAGTATTATAAATCCATTTTATGTCAGTCCAATTGTCAGCAATATGCTTATCAATAAAAACAGGAACAACCTTTTTATTTTTTTCAAAAACCTTTACCACTTCTTCAAACATCCTTTTGTGTGGATACATAATCTGACCTGTCGGAGAAACAGGATAATCACACCACTCTGTAGAGATAATCACTCCATTAACAGCAAGTTTACCTGTTGCACATGTCAATGCATCTTCGATGGTATCATAAATCTTAAAACCATATTGCTCTGCATATAATCTACTTAAATCTCTTTCTGATGGCTTATCTCTGTATACAGAAACCAGTTTTAGTTTTGATTCCTCACCCTTTCCATCAAGGGAATATGTCTTGAAAATTCTTGTCAATATTACATCTGGATGTGAGTACTTAAACCAATCAGCAACAATTCCTGCAACAGGTTTTTTGTCCTGCGATGAAATATCACTTCCAGCAAAAACACATCCTGCAATAGAGAAAACTAAAAGAACCAACAAACTTCTAATCTTTTTCATTACATCCTCCTATTTTCTTTGTCTTATAATAAATACATCGCCTCATCCATAAGGATACTCACTATATTTTTTTTGAAATTTCTTCTTGATTCCCTTCCTCTAACAAAATAAAAATTCTGTCAATTATCTGCGTAAAACATACTTGGTGTATAATAATACAAAAAATGTATTACAACAAACAGGAGGTAATAATGGGTAAAATTGATGTGACCATAGTAGGCGGAGGAATGATTACAAATGACCTTCTTCTTCCAGTAATTTATCATCTTCAGAGGACAGGTATTATTGGGCAGATTCATATTTCTGCTCTAAATAGTGAGCCATTGAAAAAATTAAGAGATAATCCTGATCTTCAACAATCCTTTCCTGGACAATCATTTATGCCTCATCCTGATTTTTTAGAGCCAGAGAAAAACTGTTATCCAGAGTTGTACAAAGAAGTTATTTCAAGTATGAAGCCCAGACAGATTGTTGTTGTTGCGATGCCTGATAATCTTCATTATGATGTGGTTATGGAGGCATTAAAGAATAATCAGCACGTCTTGTGTGTTAAACCCCTTGTCCTTCACTATAAGCAGGCAGAAGAAATAGAACAGATTACAAGGGAAAAGGGTCTTTTTGTTGGTGTGGAATATCATAAGAGATTTGACCGCCGTAGTTTAATGGCAAAACGTTCATATCAACTCGGACACTTTGGTGAGTTTGTTATGGGAGATGCAAAACTAATAGAACCCTATTACTACAGACATTCAAATTTTCAAAACTGGTTTACAACTGATAGAACAGATCCTTTTGTATATATTGGCTGCCATTATGTTGATCTTGTTTATTTTATTACAGGATTAAGACCTGTGGAGGTTTCTTCTGAAGGTGTAAAAGGAAGATTTCCAAACGGAAACCAGGGTTTTTTATGGTCTGACGCAAGGGTAAAGTTTGAAAATGGTGCTATTCTTTCAGTAACAAATGGGCTTGGATATCCTGATGCAGGGGCTGGAAGTAATGACCAGGGTCTTCTTATGTATTGTGAGGGAGATGATAAAACAGGAATGATTAAACATGACGACCAGTACAGAGGTGTTGCCTATTGTTATCTTGAAAATATTGGTCCTGGGGGATCTGCCTATAACTATGTGAGTCCTGATTTTTTCCGATTTGTACCATGGGAGGGAGAAGGATATAAGCCAGTTGGGTATGGTCCTGATTCAGTTTCTGCTATTATTGGGTCTATAAAATATATTGAAGATAATGCAGGAGATAATATTGAAAAAAGACGCAGGATGATTGAGGACATAGATAAAAAAGGGATTATTGCAACACCTGCAAACAGTTTTATAAATGAACTTGTGGTTGAGGCAGGAAGAATGTCAATAACCAGTGATGGAAGACCTGTGAAGATACTCTATAAACCAGAACCACATGTTGAATTTAGATAATCCTACTATTATCTTTTTTTGTGTATCCTGTTTCTTGTAAAATGTCTGGTTTTTTAATAAGGTTTTTCGGGTAATTGACCCATCAGCGTTTTTCGCTGGGTCTGAAATCAGGCACATCAACTGGTTTATTACCATTTTCTATTGAAAGTCCAGCAAGAATTGCATGGGCTGCAGTATCTTCTGCTTTATAAACGTCCATAGCGGTTGGTTTATCAAAAAGTATTGATTTAACAATATCTGCGATCGGATAATAGTCAAGGCCTCCATGACCTGTTTGAGAAGCAAGAGCAGATGTTTCCCAGTAGTTTGAATATTCCTACGAAATATCTGCTGCATCAGACATATACCTTTCTGCAAGCCATAATTTTCCTTTCCTGATTTTGGGTAGTGCCAAACTTGGCTAAGATATTAGTAGTGTTTTTGTTTATTTTTCAATGGTTTCAAAAGTTTTTATATCCCTCCCCTCTAAATCCCCCTCGCCCCCTTTATAAAAGGGGGAATTAGGGGGAGGACTTTTCAAAGGGGGAATTTTTAATTCCTCTCTTTTAGAGGGGTGTCTCGTAGAGACAGGGCATTCAATCATCAAAACCCATCTCTTTTGTCTTCGGTTTTTCCAACATGAAAGTTTCATCTGTTTTTTGACACTATCGACGTTATAGGTGTTATACTATTTATCAACTATAAACGCAAAAATTTTTTTTAATCATTTTACAGGAGGACGTAATGCGACTTACAAATGGAATTATCTGCACAGAGAATGGTTTGAAAAAAGGGATTGATATCATAATCAAGGGAGAACGGCTATATCTCGAGAAGACAGGGCGACAGAAGGTTAATAATGATACTATTGACCTTAAAGGGAAATATGTTTTTCCTGGGTTCATTGAACTCCATATACATGGAGCAGGGCTATTTTCTTTTGGTGGAGGAAGATATAATCCTAAAAAAATGGGTTTTGAATCATCCAGCGAGATATATCAGGAAGGATTAAAAAAATGGGCTCATCTTCGTGCATCAACAGGTGTAACAAGATTGTATGGTTCAACATCAGCGGTACGGGTAAAAAATATAAAGTTCTGTTTGAGAGAACTTGAAAAGTTTATTAAATCAAATAAAGACCTGTGGGAAGGAAAGTTTTATGCAGGAGCAATGATAGAAGGTACTTTTATTAATCCTGTTAATCAAGGAGCAATGAATCCAGAACATGTTTTTGAACCCAGTAGGAGTATATTTGATGATATTAATGAAACAGGCCTTGCGCGGCTTGTAAATGTTCCACCAGATCACGGTAAAAAATCCATTAATCTTACTGAATACCTTGTTTCAAAAGGTATATCAGTTGGTGCAGGACATACCTCTGCAACATACCAGCAGTTTGAAGAAGCAGTTTCAGCAGGCCTGAAATACTTTGTTCATTTCTTAAATGGCCCAACCGGGAATCTATATAAAAGTTTCTTTGGAGGTGGTGCCCTGGAAGCAGCTCTTACACTTGATATTATGCTCGAATTAATTGTTGATGGGTATCATGTTGCACCATGGTATATAAGGGAGACATTCGCAAGAAAAAGACCCTCTGACATTATGGCAATCACAGATTCTGTTTTTGTAAGTCAATCAAAAGGTGTAAGGAATTTTGAGTGCGATGGTATAAAGGGGACTGTGGATAAGGACTATAGGTATGTTTATGTCAGTGAAAAAGGACCTTTTACGCTTTTTGGTAGTGTTGTTACAATTGATAAGGTTTTCTCAAACCTTCTCTCATACCTTACCAGCCCTATGATGGGAATATGGCATAAAAATCATCCTGCGATTAATTTTGAAAAGGCATTATGTATAACAAGTGCTTGTTGTTCAACAAACATTGTAAAAATGATAAAGAAAAACAATGGAGATAACCTGAACACAGGAGAAATAAAAAACGGAAAATTTGCTGATATTGTTGTCGGAGAAATCAAAGGAACAAAAGGCAATTATAAACTTCAGATAGATTCTGTTTTTGTAAAGGGAGAAAAAGTCGTATAAGATTGAGAAAAAATATGTAGTGCGGCATCTTCAGATGAAATGTGTTTTTATTGTTATTAAAGAACACAGGACTAAAGTCCCTCAGTAGATGGGTTTTGATGATTGAATGCCCTGTCTCTACGAGACACCCCTCTAAAAGAGGGGAATTAAAAATTCCCCCTTTGCAAAGTCCTCCCCCTAATTCCCCCTTTTATAAAGGGGACGAGGGGGATTTAACGCATAAAAAAGGATAAAAAATGAAGGATACAAAAATAGCCGCTATCTCTATGATTAGTAGTCCTGCAAATCCAGATGTAAACATACAAAGACATGTTGAGTGGATAGAAAAAGCCGCAAAACATAATGTTGATTGGTGTTTATTTCCTGAGATGAGTATAACTGGTTTTTGTTTTAATAGAAACTTTTTTGAAGCGAGTGAATCTTTTTGTGGAAAATCAACCCAAAAAATGGTTGAGATTGCAAAACAGTTTAACATAACAATTGGCTTTGGTATTGCTGAAAGAGACATACACGATATTATCAGAAATACCTATGTTTTTGTTTCACCAGAAGGAATATGCGGAAGATATGCTAAAACTCATATTCCTCCTCTTGAATATACAATAGAAACTTCTGGAGATGAGTTTACAGTTATCAACCTGAAACAGGCGAGGGTGGGTGTAAATATTTGTTTTGACAACTGGTTCTGCGAGTCAGGAAGAATGTCTTATCTTAATGGTGCAGAGGTAATCATTGCGCCATTTTATATGTGCTGGGGAGATGATATAAAAACAAATCCAGAAAAGGCATACAGTAGTTGGAGGGAACTTGCAATGATAAACTTTAGGGCAGTTGCATGGCAGAATGGAGTTTATCATATTACAATAAATTCCTGCGGTGGAGTAAAAGAAAAAGGAGTTGAGTATTTTGGTCCACCACTTGTGATAATTATTAATCCATCTGGAGAGATAGAAGCAGAAACGCAGCCAGGCCAAGTAGTAGAGCAAATGGTGATACATACATTAAAAGCAGATACTCTTGTCAAAAGAAGAAGTGATGCTCTTTTCCATCCGAGGTATAGAAGACCTGCAATATACAGAAAAATCACTGAATAGTGGCAAAAGATTGGGGTCCGTCGTATCTTCTATATTCTTTTATTTTTGTTTTTTTCTCGACACGACACTTTAGGAGGGGGCAAGCCCCCTCCTAAGGATCCGCAGAACATTGCGGATCCATTCTCCCCCAAACATGAGGGACTTTATCCCTCATACTTCCTTGCAGTGTGCTGTACTTTGTCTTCAAATGTATCATTGCTATTGGAAACAGCACACTGGTGTCGTGTCTCTTATATCTTTTCATTTTTGTTTTTTTCTCGACACGACACTTTAGGAGGGGGCAAGCCCCCTGCCTAAGGATCCGCAGAACATTGCGTCTCCATTCTCCCCCAAACATGAGGGACTTTATCCCTCATCCTCCCTTGCAGTGTGCTGTACTGGGTTTTCAAAAGTATCATTGCTATTGGAAACAGCACACTGGTTATAGTAATCAACCAAAGAGTTCACATGCTTTTTTCCATATTGCATCAAGTTCTTTTTGCTGTGCTGGGTCTCTTTTGAATGAGTGTGATGCAAGGAGTGAAAACGCCTTTTTACGTGCTTTTTCTCTGAGTGTGGGTCTACCGGCTTTATCCCAGGGTCCAAACATTTCGTTTGAAAATATATCAGACATAAAGAATTGACTTCTGAAGTGGTTCACTGTATCTTCGTGCATAAGATATGACTTTTGTGGTGCACACTCGCGCACAACATCCACACCGAGGTTATTCTGGTCAAACTCAAATCCATTTGTCATATGAAGCGCAGCCCTGAAAATTTCATACTCTATAATCATTTCTTCTACAGAGGCAACTTCATCAATACAACAGGTTCCAGACCATCCAAAATTCTTCATACCCACAAGCGCCATCACCATACCTGCTCCTGCAGTTAGTCCAACCTGTGCGTCATCAGGGAACTTGCCCATTGTATTGAATGCTTTTGCCATAACTCTTGTTCCATAAAACTCAGCCATCTGCTCTGCGGCAAGGTTCGCAAGAATAAAATCAGGTCCACCATATACAATCGTGGCATACTGCATATCAAATGGGTAAACAAAAGGAGTAATACTTACCTCGCACTCAGGTCCGAGTATTTTAAGTATTGCTGCTCCACCGAGTACCTCAGCGCATGATTGCGCAAGGGCTCCTGGAAGTGTGATTGGACAGGTTGCTCCCTGCATGGGCATATTTCCTACAGAAAGGGCTGCTTTCTTTGGGATGTATCTTAGTGCCATATCAAGAAGAAATGGATCAAAAGCCATTGGACTGATTATGTGCATTCCGCAGGAATAGCCATTTCCGAGGATAACCAGTATTTCCTGTATAATATCGTATACCTGTGCATCACTGAAGACCCCTGCTCCATATATTCTGTCTGATACATCAAGGCACATCTTATATGTGGCAATCTCTGCGAGTTTCTGTGGCATATCCTGTGGCATAATCATAGCGCAACCATTTACTCCGAGTGCGTGTGCTATCTTTGTAAATTCTATAAGGTCGTTGGTTGTGGAATGTTTTATTTCTCCTGTTCTTAGGTCAAAACAACGCAGGGCATATCCTGATACTGAAAATGAGTATTTATCCTGTGGAAATTCAGGTTTTCTCGGAAATGGTCCAAGAAGTTCATTAACACGTTCAGGAGAAACACAGACACGGTTGCCGTTATGTATTTTTACTCCTGGCTGGTTGTTGAGTATTTTGAGTGCTACCTCTGAGGGAACATATATACCAGTTTCATCTATCATCTGAAGAGCAGCATTATGTATCTTTTGTACTTCATCTTCACACATCCCGCCATTCAACGACCATTTTATTCTTTTCATATCTCTCCCTTTTTGTTTCACAGAAAAGTTTTAGATGGATAATTAGATATTTTATTAAACCATGCTATCTGCCGATAATTTTGTTGCAGTTCCGCGTGCGATGCAGGGTACTTTTCAACACCCAGACCGGACTTGACCATGCTCGTTCCCCATCTTTCTGAATAACCCTGAAATAATACCAGCAAGGCCCTGGATGTTTATCTTTCCATGTGAATTTTATATCTGTTGTTTTCCCAGGAATACTATGGATAATTTTTCCATCGCGTATAATATCAATGCATTTAATTTCTCCACAAGCATGAACCTCACCATGTACAACAGGTAGACCCTTTATAGATTTTTTGCTACCCATTTTTATTCCAGAAACAGAAAAATCAAGGATGATTCTTGGCCCGGTTGTAGCATAAGTATGTCGGCTGCGCAATGCTTCAATCAGATTATTTCTATTAAGTTTGTTCATTATCGCTGCAGTAATTCCGCATTTGAAACGTATATGCGCAGAAAATCCGTGTGGAATTATACCCTGCTTGTCTTGATCCTCTGCCGAAAGGAAGCACTTTCCTTCATGACAATCTCCGCCACCAGTGAATCCGAGAATAGAGCCTGTATTTAACAATTTATTTGCGAGTTCATCAAAGGTACCCCACATTGAATAGATTTCAAAAAACCTCTCTATATAAGGGTTATGGTATTTAAGAAAATTTTCCACTGTGCCACAGTGGTTAGCATGTGGGCCACAAACAATATCTTTTCTTTTTGATAGAGATTTCCACAGTCCATCTAGATACATGGTTGGTTCATAGTCACCACGCACAGGTTTCAATTTTTTGCCAGATGTATAAATATTTCGATGTCCCTGTTGTCCTGTTAATTCTCCCCATTCATATCCAACAAGGGTACAGAATCTTTCATCTTCGTTGAAGGCATTGATGATATCCTGCATCCATCTCCACTGGTTGTCTGTGAAAAACTCTGCATGATCTGCGGCAGCGGCAAAATCAAGACAAGCCGCATCTCTTGCGTGTTTAAATAATTCATCAAACTTACCGGTTCCATCGCTCATCTGTGTATGCGAGTGAATTTCTCCCCAGTAGATGTTTGGTTTGCGGCTTCTTGATGGAAGAATTTCCATAGGGTTGCTGACAGAAATAGTTTGCCCTGTGTCTGTTTTTATAGCGGATACCCGGTAGATACCTGGTTCTAATCCTTTAATCTGGATTGTAAACTTGTACGGTGATACAAATCGGTTTTCAAGAGTTCCCAGGTTGCGTGATTGACTTCCTTCGAGTTTTAATGTAATATCCCATCCTGCTTTTGGTTGCGAAATATTTCTAAATCTGTCTGTGAATATACTGGAGAGTTCAATGCGCTTACCGTACTTTCGTCTCCCTGGAAGGAATAACAATAATCTTTCAGGCTCACGTGGTACAAACCTGATGATATGACCATTGTTGTGTGAGACAGGGACAAATATTTCTCGGTTATCCACTGCTGCAACCGATAGGTTCATCGGAGGGGTCTTTGAATACCAGTACCTGTGCTCTGTTTCTTCAAATGTACTTTCAAAAATATATGTGAAATTGGTCCTATAATTGAAAACAATGCGACCTGCTGGAGGTAATCCTTCTGGCAGGGAACAAATAGTGCACACATTGACATAAGGAGGTCCTGCATCTTCAATATTCTGGATAATACACGGACGCTCTGCCCATGCAACTGAAATCCAGCCATCAGCGTTTTTGTTGAGAATCTGGGGTCTGGCAAATGCCTTTGGTATCGAAAGAAGTATGCGACTACCAGGAGGAATTCCAATGTGTCCGGTTTCATAAACAAGAGTAAATAACACTGGAGATCCCACAGGTACAGTTGATGGATTTATGAATGTTTTTCCTACGTTTTTCCGTGTGATGCCCTGCAGGATCATCTCGGCATTCTCAATGGATTTGGAGAGAACAGAATTTATCTGGTCAGTAATGATGAGTATTGATACCAGGGATTCTTCCCGGGTAATTCCCCGGAATCGCATTTGTCCAAATCCTCTTGGCCAACCAAATCTTTTATTTATGATGCCAAAATCAAACCATGTTGTCTTGTTTTCTGCTGGCTCGCTATGCACTGAATTAAATTTCTGGCTATCAATCGTCAACGAAGGATTTTCTGCTGGGCTTAAAAGCCATATTCTTACTTCTGGAGGTGATTCCTCTGGAATCATCTTCCAATTGCGTTTTTTCATGTAAACATTCTGCAGATTCTCAATCTGCGGATAGTAAAAGAGTATATCAAGATATCCAGAACCCGGATAATTCCAGGCATCCTTCAAAGGCAATATCAGTGTTGTGGGTTCAAGAAGAGGTATAGTTTTCATATATTTTTCTAGGATACACTCCCTCTTTTTATTGGCTGATTAAATCTTGTGCAAAAACCGCTTTGATCCTGTGGATGGCTTCGTTATTGATTGTTTTTGAGTATATCAAAACACTTTATTTTTTGCCTGTCAAATGCCTGTGTATTAAAAGATAAAATGTCCCTTTTTTGCCATGGTAATTCTTCAATAAATTCTACTTTATTTTATCCGCTGATTTTTTATAAGAGAGGGGGGATTTGCGGGTAAGGGATAGCATCCGGACAAGCAAGGAGTAAATCCTTCCAGATTATTGACTGAATCGGGAATGAAATTTTCTTGTTCAGCACGATTTTCAATCTGTTGTTTTTAACTATGAAGCCATTATCTATTTTTTCTATGGAAAGAAAATTTTGATCTTTATATACGCAGGATTTATTTGTGATTTTATATAAACCACTTCCTGTAAAGTCCAGTTGTATCCATCGTGGGGAACCAGAAGGATATTTGATAATGGTTCTTGATTGAGCAGGAACAACTGAGCCATTAGGTCTTATCACAGAAAACGCAGGAATCTTAAAATTAGGACAAACAGGAATACTTATGCGGCACGGCCAGGTTGTTTTTCCTGCAGGAAAATTATCAATATTAAAATGCCATGTATTTTTGTTTTTCATTTATTTTCCAAAACAGCCATAGTCAGAAAATTTTTTTCTATCCTTTAATACCGGAAAGTTCTTCCTGGATGTACATACATCATCTGGTTTGATATCCACGATAAATGCTTTTTCTCTGTTTTTAGCATCAAGGATTATTTCTCCATCAGGCGATATAACACAGGAATCTCCATAGTAATCTGCAACTGGACTTGATCCTGTTCTATTAACTCCTATAACAAATGCCTGATTTTCAATTGCCCTTGCACGCAGAAGTGTTTTCCAGTGGGTTCTTCTTTTCTCAGGCCAGTTTGCAATCACAAGAAAAACATCTGTTTTTTCTGCAGCAGTCCAGAACATCGGTGCAAATCTAAGGTCATAGCATATAAATGGGGTTATTCTTGTGTTGTTTATTATGAATGGACTGAATGTTGAACCCTGTTTATGATAAAGATGCTCACCTGATGGAGAAAACATATGTATTTTTGAAGTTTTTGAGATTAAACTACCCTCAGGATTAATTGTTATACATACATTTTCTTTATTATAAACTCCGCCAAAACTTAAGTATGCTCTAAATTTTTTTGTAATCTCAGAAAAAAAGGTAATATCATTATCTGTGGTCTGTAGGTTTTTATTAAAAGTAAAGCCAGTAAGGCAAGTTTCAGGAAAAATAATCCATTGTACCTGTTGTTTTACTTTAGAAAGAATATCACAGATTTTTCTTTTGTTTGCCTGTTTATTTTCCCATTCTATACTGTACTGACAGATACAGATTTTCATAAACGAAGATAAAAATAATGTAAATATTTTAATAAACTGCTTTCATTGAATTTACAATTTTCAGATTTTCCTGTCAAATATGTGTACAGGTAGGGTACATAGGTAACACTTTTTGTTCTAAAAAAAGAAGTCAAAAGGCGTTTGATATTTTAATGATTCATGAGGTCTTTTGAAATTATATTCTATAAGCCACTCTGT
>Ga0255345_1000780_pt1 | contig 50276 bp, 43 predicted proteins | sample wastewater_treat_6_FD_192415 | JGI IMG/M metagenome (GOLD analysis project Ga0255345, IMG submission 192415) | Wastewater microbial communities from Lulu Island WWTP, Vancouver, Canada - plant20 | ecosystem: Engineered > WWTP > Wastewater > Unclassified | place: Canada: Vancouver, British...
CGGCGTGCCGCTTCACGGGCACGGGCGAGAGCAGGCAGCAGAATGGCTGCCAGGATGCCGATGATGGCAATCACCACCAGCAGTTCGATGAGTGTAAATCCTTTACGTTTCATAAGACATTACTCCTTGGGTTTGGTTAAAAGGAACACACAAAAATAAGACAACTTTTGTGATTATAAAGGTTCTCTGGAACAAAAGCAAATTTTTTCGAGCTAAGAAAAGTGTCGATGCTGGACAGACCTTATTTGCACTTTAACCGGGCGCAAAAAAAATCTGGACAGACCTGTTTCCGCCTTATGAGATGTTCTATAAAGTCCCTTTTATACACTGTTTGTGCGCATTTTCGGGATCATTTGCCAGCAGAAACAAAAAGCGCCCCTCCGCTGGGGAGAGGCGCCGGAAAAAACGGAACAGCAGGTTCGGCTTACAGATCGCTCAAAAGCCCTACCAGTATAGCCATGAGGCTGTTGACGGGACCGTCACCTTTTTCTTCATAGCGCTGGAAGGCAACGTGGCCATCCATGTACAGCACATTGGAACCGCCCGGCACGTGGTTGTAATCGGCAGGGTTCGTGGAAAGGGCATCAAACATCACAAAGACCGTGCTCTGTGCCTGAGCACTGGCTGCAGGATTATTGATGTCCGTAATCAGGAAACGCTCGATCCCTTCGCGCAGGCGATAGACAGTGTCGCTCGTATTGCCTGCGCCGCCATTACCGATGCCTGCGGGCACTTTGGCGTCCTGATCCACCAGCGGCACCATGCCCTTTGGCCCGTTCGGATTGTTGTAAGGACCGACTTTGGTGATGTCAAGAATGAAATTGAGCAGCCAGCCAAGCTGGGCGTTCACGTTCGCTGTAGGATCAACCTGTGTAATGTTGGGCAGCAAAGGGGCCAGCATCTGGATATTGCCGAAGTTACCGAATTGTTCCTGAGGATCGGTAAAGTCGCTTCGGTCAAGAACCCAGCCAAGATAGTTATAGCTGGCATCGACCGCACGGGCACATTTCCCGCCATGATTTTCCGCATAACCTACGCAGAACTCGGTGCCGCCGTCTTTCGCATGATTAATTTTACCGCCCAGATCTGCCGTGGAGGGACAGAAAATAATCATGGGGTCAGTAAGATATTCAGGATAAATCTGGAACATATTGGGACCCACATCGAGGCAGAGTCTGTAGGTGCCGTTACGCTTGAGATAATTGCCGACCTGAATGGTGGGGAACTTTTCTCCTGGCGACTCATTGGCATACATCTTGAATACAAGTCCCCACTGCTTCAAATTATTCTGGCAGGAGGAGCGGCGTGCCGCTTCACGGGCACGGGCGAGAGCGGGCAGCAGAATGGCTGCCAGGATGCCGATGATCGCAATGACCACCAGCAGCTCAATCAGTGTAAAACCTTTTCGTTTCATAAGCCATTACTCCTTGGGTTAAAAAAGATCGGGTAAAGAAAAAAAACAAGAACACAACATTGTACTAATTATACATCACACCACCTGAAATGGCAAGAGTTTTTAAATCAAATTTCGGCTTTATAGTGTCAAATTCGGAAATTGATTACCGATTGCTTAAAATTCTGCACAGCTTTGTGTGATATATGATATAATAAACAAGGAACACGGGAACATCGAGATCCATTCCGGTGTTTTTCGTTAGGTTCCGGCTTTTAAACTCGTTGAGCATGATGTTGCTTACAGGTCGCAGTGCCTGCATAGGTGCGTACCGTTCTGCTGAAATTTTCAGTCGTTATGCCTGTCGGCTTTAAACAATAGCGGTGCCTGTGACCGGGCAAAAACAGCTGCCCGGTGAAGGCGAACTCCACAGAGAGAAAGGTATCACAACATGAAACACTTGAGATTCCTGAGTATGCTTCTGCTTTGCTGCGTGATTGCGGCACCCGTCACAATTGCCTACGGGGCGGAGCAATGCCCCGACCACTCCATGCTCAGCCAGAAACCGCCCCTCACTTCGGATCTTAACATCCGAATCTGGGCGAACGATGATCTAATTGCTGCCGTGGTAGCCGGAGGCGGTCTTACTTATAAGCAAATGCCCTATGCATTGGATGATTTTTCCGTTCCCGGCCCGATCAGCGAAATAATCTGGTGGGGCACGGAGCTGGATCTTACGCAGAGTCCTGCAGAGCGTTTTGCGCCTTTGTTCACGATCACCTTTTTTGAAAAAGACACCTCAGTCACTCCGCCTATGCCCGGAAATGTTGTCGCAGAGATGGACGTGTCGGTTAATAAGGTAAACACGGGGTTATTATATCTGAGCCCGATCACTTATCAGTTTGAAATACCCATGTACCGTTATTCTTATACCCTTCCCACGCCCCTGAACTTGCCAGAAGGCTATATTCGTATCCGTGGCAAGCTGGCAGGGAGCGTTGATCCCACCGATCCCACCAACCCGAATAAGGCACGTGCCTTTGTGCAGGTTTCTTCGCCCGACGGCAACCAGGACCTTCGCGAATATAACGGACAAGATCTGCCCTATAAAGTAAGAATTGACCCTGCAAAACAATATGACGTAGCCATGTGCCTGCTTCCCGCTCTTGAAGAAGTGCCGGACATTACCGGTCTTGATTTTGCCGCTGCTGAAGCCGCTCTTCAGGCAGCGGGCTTTGTAGTAGGTACCGTCACCTATGATTACAGCGGTGCGGCTCCAGCAGGTCAGATAATCAATCAGGATCCTGCCGCCGGATTGGAACTGCCTGCCGGCAGCACAATCAATCTGGTGGTTGCAGCGGAGCCCTCAATCGTTCCCAATGTTGTCGGCAAGACTGAGGCAGAAGCCGCCGACCTCCTCGCAGCCGCCGGGCTGGTTGTCGGCAGTGTTTCTCAGGTGTACAGCGATACGGCCCCTGCAGGTCAGGTGCTTCAGCAGAGCGTAGCCCCGGGCTCTTCTGTCGCCCCCGGTACTGCCGTGAATCTGGTTCTTTCACGGGGTAAAGAAACTACCGTTCCTGCAGCCGGTGCGGTCGCCCTGGTTGCTCTGTCTGCCGCTCTGGCGGGCATCGGTCTGGCACGGTCACGCCGCAAATAAAAGACATTTACGATAGAGTCAGCAGACCTGTCTTTCTTTGATCGAGAACAGCCCGGATCAGGGTGAAGCGAAAACACTTCGCCCGGATCCGGTGCTTCGAAAAATGAGCTCCGGCATGTATAGGTGCGCACGTGACACCATATGCCTGCCGGGGCTTTTTTTTCAGATGTACCCGAGGCACCGGGATGCACCGGGGCTTCGTATAAAAAGAACGGCATGGAACCGTTTGTGGGGCGCACACTCCTGCTCCGGGAAATAAAAGAGCCTTCGCCGGCGTTTTCCGGCATAACTGCACTGAATGCGTGTTTATCCGGTCTGTTCTTCGAACGGGAGGCAGACCGCAACCCTCATCTCAAAAAATAAGGAGTATCTCCATGGCATTGGAAGTCACCAAAACAGCACCTGATTTTACGGCAACAGCAGTCATGCCCGACAACACCTTCAATGAGAAGTTTCGGCTCGCCAATTACCTTGGCAAGTATGTGGTTCTTTTCTTCTATCCGCTGGACTTTACCTTTGTATGTCCCTCTGAAATCATCGCTTTTGATAAAAAGCTGAAGGAATTCAAAGAGCGGAACTGTGAAGTGATCGGCGTTTCCGTAGACTCCCATTACTCTCACTGGGCGTGGAAAAACACCCCGGTGGACAAAGGCGGTATCGGCAATATCCAGTATCCGCTGGTCTCCGATCTGACCAAGCAGATTGCCCGCGACTACGGCGTGCTCTTCGATGAGTCAGTAGCACTGCGCGGACTGTTCCTCATTGATAAAGAGGGCATCGTCCGGCACGCCCTGATCAACGACCTGCCTCTGGGCCGCAGCGTGGACGAAGCGATCCGGGTGCTGGATGCGCTGCAGTTCCATGAAGAAAACGGCGAGGTCTGCCCCGCCAACTGGCGCAAAGGGGAAGAAGGCATGAAAGCCACGGCCGATGGCGTCGCCAGCTATCTCGGAAAGCACGCCAAATAAAAACGACACCTCCGGTTTTTCAACGCCCGCTGTATCAATGGCGGGCGTTTTTTATTGCCCGCCGGAGGAAAGCACGCTGTCTTTTGCAAAAAGAGCGGCACCGAGGGCACCTGCCAGCTGTGGCTGCCCGGGAAGGAGCAGCGGCTCACCCAGCAGTTCCTCCAGCGCATGCACAACACCGGGGTTCCGGGCAACACCGCCCGTCATAATGGTGGGCCCTGTCATGCGGACACGGGAAGCAAGCCCGAAAACGCGCGAAGCAATGGAGCGGCACAGCCCGGCAGCAATATTATTCACAGGCTGGTTCTGCGCCAGCCAGGAAATCACTTCGCTCTCGGCAAAAACAGTGCAGGTAGAGGAAATGGCAACAGGCGCATCCGCCGCCAGTGCACGGCCTCCGAATTGATCCAGTTCTATTTCGAGGAGCCGTGCCATGACTTCCAGAAATCGGCCTGTACCGGCGGCGCATTTGTCGTTCATTTCAAAACGGAGCACCCTCCCGCCCTCATCCAGTGCAATGGCTTTCGAGTCCTGCCCGCCGATATCAATTACCGAGCGCGCCTCAGGGTAAAAGAAGCGGGCACCCCGGGCATGGCATGTAATTTCCGTTACCGACCGTATGCGCCCTTCCACACGATCCCGCCCGTACCCGGTTGCAATGAGTCCGCGGCAGTATTGGGCGTGCAAACCGGCACTGTCCACCGCCTGATCCAGCGCACGGCGGAAAGAATCGGCCAGCACGCCGCTGGTCGGCAGTACCGCCTGAGACAGGATCTGATCTGCTTCGTCAAGAAGCACCACCTTGACAGCGGCACTGCCCACATCGACCCCGGCAAAAAAAGTATGTGTATTCATGTCATGCGGATCCCTGCAGCATTTCTGAAAATGCACTCACCCGGGTGCGCAGCTGCTCTGACGGTTCCTGATTTTGTTCCACGGAAAGCGTAATCGCGGGAATCCCCGCCTCTTCCAGGGCTTTCATCATGGGCACATAATCAAAAGCCATAGGGTCGCAGAACTGTGTCAGCAGAAAGATCACACCATCCGCACCTGCTGCACGCACCCGCGCCAACAGCGCATGCCCCGGATGCCAGCCCGTTCGGTGAAAAGCAGGGCAGGGATCACGGTGCAGGCTGCGCCGGGTAAGCACCTCCAGCGTACTGCCGTCTTCCGCATCGGCACTGTAAAAAGCGCGATGACTCACACACAGATCATCGCCGACAATGTGGCAGCCTGCCTCTTCAATAAGATCGATGAAGGCGGGCGGACTGCACATGCTGCCCGCAACAAACACCTTCGGAAGGGCGGCGCTATCGTCTGAAGCCGCCTCCTCTGCGGATTCCACGGCGGAAAGAAGGGCGTGAAGCGCTGCCAGATGCGCTTCCCTGTCCATCAGCTGCGCCGCAAGAGCAATCTGCATAACCCGGGCTCCGGTGAGTACCTTCGGGTAACGTGCGCGGAGTGCGTACAGCTGCTCCATGGCATTGCGCTGCTGCTGAAAAAGTGCGAGCGCTTCTTCAATACGCGCCTCCGCAATGGGACCTGTTTTTTCTTCGAGCAGACGCCGCACACGGGCAAGCTCAGCACCGTAGTACTTTTCTGCGAGAGCCCCGTCCGTCTGCGTCGGCACCGACACAATCAGCACCTCCGCATCGCCCCGATGTGCGCGCCACAGATCTGCCACGTTCTGCATGGTATCGCAGGTGTGGGAAAACAGGACAATATCGAGAAAGGGCCATTCTTTTTTCAGAGCACGGTCAAGCACACTGCGGGCATAACTGCATGAGAAGGTCTGCAACAGCTCATCCGCGTGGTGTGTGTCGCCTATACGGCTGAAAACACGGACAGGCAGATACCCCGCCGCATGAAGCAGTTCGAGCGGTGCATAAGAGCAGAGATACCCTGCCACCGGCTTTCCTGAAGCGGCTGCTTCCATGGCTTTGGCATAGGGTTCTTTTTCTGCAAAAGAAAAAGGAGCCATCAGAGACTGGATATCCATAGACCTGATCCCTTTCAGCGGTTTTTCCGCAGCGTGTTCCGCCTGCCTCTTTATTTTCCGGAACAGGGCGGGATATTGCAAATCGGAGGGCTTCGGAAGCGGGAAGGCTCAGCTCAAAAAGTGGGCAAGCAGCACTTTCATGCCGAGCGCAGCAAGCAGAAAGCCGCCGAATATCTGCACCTTCTGTCCGAAATGAAGTCCCAGCCGGCTGCCCAGCTTCATTCCTGTAAAAGTGAGGGATGCCGTAATGCAGCCGATGACAAACACGACGAAAAAGATATTCACCTGCATGACCGCCAGAGTCAGCCCCACCGCCAGAGCATCCAGACTGGTCGCTATGGACAGCCCGATCAGGCGGAGCCCCCGGGTCGGGTCGGTGGAGCAGGAAGCCAGGGGATCGGTACCGTTTCTGTAATTGCTCCATGCCTCCCAGCTCATTTTTCCGCCCACGGCAAGCAGAATCAGAAAGATCACCCAGTGATCCCAGGGATGAATCCATTTTTCAACGGTCTGCCCGGCAAGCCATCCGATGAGAGGCATGAGCGCCTGAAACAAACCGAAATGAAAGGACAGTCTGAAAAACTGCCGCCTGTTTACCGTCACCAGAAGTGTACTGGCAACCATGGCAACAGCGAAGGCATCAATGGACAACCCCAGTCCGAGTATTCCGATTTCGAGCAATCCCAATTTAGAATAATCCCATACCGGTGCTTCCAGGAAAAAACAGTCCTCGCCTGCTGTAAATTGAAAGTATACCACACTTTTTGTTAAAATAGCATATTAACCCGTATGTCGCGGGGAGTTCCACCCACCTTTTAGGAGTCTTGTAGTTTCATGAAAAATCTGGTGTCCCAACTGGCCCGGGGCGGCGCAGACCTTATGCCTGCCGACCTGGAGGCCGATCTGAACGAGCAAATCAGTCAGGAAAGCATGTCGCAGCTGATGGAGGAAGCGCCTCAGAATTTCAAAGAAGGCGAAGTCGTCCGCGGCCGCATTGTCGGCATCAACGATAACCGCGTTTCCGTGGATATCGGCTACAAAAGCGAAGGCGTAGTTGACCTGGGAGAATTTGCAGAAGGCGAAAGCACCGCCATCGGTACCGCATACGATTTTTATATCGAAACTCCGGAAAATGATCACGGCGCCCCCAATCTCTCCAAGATTAAAGCGGACCGGATCAAAAACTGGGAGCATGTGCAGGCCGTATACGACAACGACGGTATTATTGAAGGCGTCATCACCCGCCGTGTCAAGGGCGGTCTCAAAGTGGATGTCGGTGTGGATGCCTTCATGCCCGCCAGCCAGCTGACCTTCCGGCCCACGGGCGATCTTGATCGCTACATCGGCGAAAAGATGGAAGTCAAGATTGTGAAGCTGACCCGCCGTCGCCGCAATGTGGTTGTCAGCCGCAGAAGACTGCTCGAAGAGCAGCGTGAAATTGAAAAACAGCACCTTCTTAAACGCATCGAAGTCAACGGGCTTATCGAAGGTGAAGTTAAAAATATTACCGACTTCGGCGCCTTTGTGGACGTCGGGGGCATCGATGGTCTGCTGCATGTGACCGACATGAGCTGGGGCAGAGTCAAGCATCCCACGCAGATGGTGCAGGTCGGTGATAAGATTCAGGTTATTGTGCTGAGCTTTGACCCCGTGAGCGAGCGGATCAGCCTCGGACTCAAACAGCGCACGGAAAATCCGTGGAAAACGGTTCTCGACCGGTACCCTGTGGGCGCCATCATGCGCGGACGCGTTGTCAGCATGACCGAATACGGCGCCTTTGTCCAGCTGGAAGAAGGCGTGGAAGGCATGGTTCATGTCAGCGAAATGAGCTGGACACGCCGTGTCCGTTATCCAAACGAAGTGCTTAGCATCGGCGACGAAGTGGACGTGATGGTGCTGAGCGTTGACGCTGAAGAAGAAAAGATTGCTCTGGGCATCAAACAGACCCAGCCCAATCCCTGGAAACAGCTGAGCGACCGGTATCCCATCGGCTCCGCCATCAAGGGTGTTGTACGCAACCTGACCGAATACGGTGCCTTTGTCCAGATTGAAGACGGTATCGACGCCCTGCTGCATGTGAGCGATCTGTCCTGGACCAAGAAAATCACCAACCCCGGTGAAGTGCTTCAAAAGGGTCAGGAAGTTGAAGTGCAGGTGCTGAGCATTGATCCCGAAGCGGAAAAAATCAGCGTCGGTCTCAAGCAGCTCCAGTCCGATCCCTGGTTGTCTGTCGTGGAAAAACTGCCCATCGGCGCTCATGTCGAAGTGGAAATTGTCAAACTGGTTGCTTTCGGTGCCTTCGGGCGTCTGGACAACAGCGTTGAAGGACTGATCCATGTGAGCGAGCTTTCTCAGGAACGTGTGAATAAGCCCGAAGATGTTCTGAAAGTCGGCGACACGGTCTGGGCAAAAGTCATCAGCATCAACGCAGCGGAACGCCGTATCGGTCTGAGCATGCGCGAATATCAACGCGATCAGGAACGGCTCGAAGCAGGCGAAGAAATCCCTGCAGGAGAGTCCGTGGACGTCAGTGCGGCGCTGGGCGGCAGTCTGCCGCAAGGCATGTATCAGGCAGGCAGAAGTCTCGCCGATGTGGCGCACGATCTGTACGCAGCGGTGAGCCGCAGCCAGAATGCTGCCGCACAGGAACAGGCGGAAGCACAGGCGGCATCCGCAGAAGACGCACCGGCAGAGGAGCCCCCCCTGTCAGGTGTACCGGAGGCGACCGTTGAAGAGGCGGCGCCGGAACCGGAACAAGAAGGCTAATCTTATTCACTTAAGCTGAATTGAACCGCGAGCGTCAAATCTTATTTGGCGCTCGCCTTTTTATACACAAGCACACAGGCTCCTCCGGTTCTGATGAGGAAGAAAACAGGAAGAGCCGTTGTTACCCAAGCAACCCACCCACCCCCCGCGTCCGGACGACGCTTCGCAGGAGATAATAAAATGGTTGGACTGAAAGCTAAAAAGTCAATCGCACACGGCCAGATCATGAGCGGTGCGGAAATGACGCTGCAGGTGCTTGCCGAAGAAGGTGTGGACACCATCTTCGGTTACAGCGGCGGCGCCATTCTCCCCACTTATGATGCCGTCTTTCAATACAATAAAAATAACCCGGAAAAGCAGATAAACCTGATTGTGCCTGCCAATGAGCAGGGCGCCGGATTCATGGCGGCAGGGTATGCCCGCGCCAGCGGCAATGTGGGCGTGGCACTGGTTACCTCCGGGCCCGGCGCCACGAATACTGTGACGCCTGTCCGGGACTGCATGGCAGATTCCATACCCATCATTGTTATTTGCGGGCAGGTGGCACGCAACGCCATCGGAACGGATGCCTTTCAGGAAGCGCCGGTGTACAGCATCATGAGCGCCTGTGCCAAGCATGTTTTTCTGGTTAAAGATCCCAAGCAGCTTGCAGCCACCGTGCGTACGGCTTTTCAGATTGCACGGAGCGGCAGGCCCGGTCCGGTGGTCATCGATCTGCCCAAAGACGTGCAGAACTGGCAGGGCGCCTATGACAGCGAGTCGGTGCTTCAGCTGCACGGCTATCAGGAACGCACCAATTCCGTTTCGGCACGGCGCATGCCCGAGAAGAAAATGGAGAGCTTTTTCAAAATGCTGAAGCAGGCGAAAAAGCCGCTGCTGTATGTGGGCGGCGGTGCCGTCATTTCCGGCGCTTCAGCAGTACTGCAGTGCTTTATGAAGCAGTACCAGATTCCGGCGGTGACAACGCTCATGGGTATAGGCGCTCTGGATACGACCGATGCGCTGTGCCTCCACATGCTCGGCATGCACGGTGCCGCTTATGCCAATTACGCCGTGGACGATTGCGATCTGCTCATTGCATTGGGCGCACGCTTTGATGACCGCGTTGCCGGCATCCCGCATAAATTCGCTGCCAATGCCCGTATCGCCCAGATCGATATTGATGCTGCCGAGATCGGTAAAGTGAAAGCTGTGGACTGGTCTTTTGCCGGCGATATCAAAACGGCACTGTCCGATCTGCTGGAATACGGGAAAGAATTTTCCCTGGATCACAGCGAATGGGTCGCCGCCGTTCAGAAGATGAAAGAAACACATGCTTTCAACTTTAATCGGGAAAGCGATATCGTGCAGCCGCAGGAAGTGCTGCAGGAACTCAATAAGATTACCGAAGGCAACGCCATTATCGCCACCGGCGTGGGCCAGCATCAGATGTTCGCCGCCCAGTACTTCGACTTCAAGAAGCCGAGAACGCTGCTTACATCGGGCAGCATGGGTACCATGGGCTTCGGTCTGCCCGCCGCCATCGGAGCACAGGCTGCCTTTCCCGATGCGCTGGTGATCGACGTGGACGGAGATGGCAGCATCCGGATGAATATCGGCGAAATGGAAACCTGCACCACCTACAATCTGCCCGTGAAGATTCTGCTGCTGAACAATCACGGCGACGGAATGGTGGTCCAATGGCAGTCCCTTTACTTTGACAACCGCTTCTCGGGCACCGACAAAACGCTGCACAGCAAAGATTTTGTGAAAGCGGCGGAGGCGGACGGCTTCGGATTTGCCCGCCGTGTGACAAAGCGCAGCGAACTGGAAGAAGCACTGAAAGCCTTTGTCTCTTTCGACGGCCCTGCTTTTCTCGAAGTGTTCGTCGATAAAAATTCTTTCGTCTTCCCCATGGTCGGCCCCGGAATGGCATACAAAGATATGATGACCGGCCCCTACATCAAGAGCCGCAGTGCCGGACCTACAGACGGCACGCTGGACACTTCCGACAGCTTTTAATTAACATGTCCTGTCTGTTTCAAGCCTCCGGTTTTCGCCGGAGGCTTTTTTTAAGTCTGATGAGATCTCCGCTCTGTATTTCAGAGACACCACTTATTTATACTACTGATGCAGCCGCACACTTTTTCATAAACTGAAGACGAAGCGTAAAAGAACTGTTATGGGTTTTATCAGCACCAGACTGGCACGGCTCCACGACAAAAAACAACGCCGCCATCCGGATTCAGGCATTCTGTCAGGGGCGGAGCCGCGTCACCTCGGTGCGCAGGATGCAGAGCGGGCGGTGCTGTTCATCCACGGCTTTATAGCCACGCCCAACAGTTTTGCCGACCTTCCGGACTATGTGGCGGCACGAGGCTGGCATGTCCGCGCCATGCTGCTGCCCGGGCATGGCACTTCCCCCTTCGACTTTCAGAAGGTCACCGGGCAGGAACTGGAAGATGCCGTGCTGCAGGAAGTGGAGCAATTGAAGCGGCGATATGCAACGGTTGTGTTTGTCGGCCATTCCATGGGGGGCGCTCTCGCAACCATTGCGGCGGCACAAAGCAGCCCGAAAGGACTGATTCTTGTTGCACCTTATTATTCAGTCACCCATCGGTGGTATTACATGATGCGGCCGGAGACCTGGGCACGCCTGGCTTCATCCGTCACGCCCTTTATCTGTGCGCCGGGCACGCGGCAGCCGATCCGGCAAACAACTGGCAAAGGCAAGATCATTCTGTACAAATGGATCCCCCTGAAAAGCGTGCCCGTTGCCATGGCTCTGGCCGAAAAAGCACGGCATGAAGATACCTTGCGCAAAATAAACATGCCGACGCTGCTGATCCATTCAGTAAATGACACTGTCACCGATCCGGCAGCATCGAAAAAGGTGTACGACGTCATCCCGTCCCCGGACAAAACCGCAGAATGGCTTACCCGCTCCAATCACGTCGTTTTCTGGGATTACGACCGGGATCAGGTGAAAGAATCGGTCAGCCGTTTTCTGTCCAGATGGGAATCATGAAACAGGAGGTAAAAATGGCCTTATTTCGCATCGCCGTTATCCTTTTTATCCCCTTTCTTCTGATCGGCGCTCTTCTGTTCTGGAATAATTACGCTCCGAAAGAAGCGGAACGCTATGACCGCACCCTGCCCAGGAATCCCGACACCGGCATTCTTTCCGGCGCCGAAGCGCGCACCTGCGGCCCTGATGACACCCGGAAAGCCATTCTTTTTGTGCATGGCTTTATCGCAACACCCGACTGCTTTTCCGATCTTCCGGAGTATGTGGCAGAACGGGGCTGGCATGTCCGCGCCATGCTCCTGCCCGGCCACGGCACCTCTCCCTTCGATTTTCAGAAGACAAGCCCCGCAGCGCTGGAGGAAGCGGTGCTGAAAGAACTCGATGCGCTGCAGCAGCGCTACGATACCGTCGTCATCCTCGGGCATTCCATGGGCGCCGCCCTTGCAACCATTGCCGCTGCACAGAAGCAGCCGGACGGGCTGATCCTGACAGCGCCCTACTATGCTGTTACGAAACAATGGTATTATATATTGCGTCCGGAGACCTGGGCAGGACTTGTCTCTCCGATACTGCACTGGGTATACAGACCGCAAAACATGCAGCCTGTAAACCGTGCAGAGGCACGGGGCGAAATCCTTTCCTATAACTGGATCCCTTCGAAAGGAGCGCTCACTGCCATGGCAGTAGCGGGCAAAGCACGGGACGACACGATTTTGCAGAAGATCACCATGCCGACTCTTCTGATTCATTCAAAAAATGACACCGTCACGGATCCGGCCTATGCCGAAGCCGTATATAACCGTATTCCATCGAAAGATAAAACGCTCCACTGGCTGCTCCTTTCCGATCATATCCTGTTTTATGATTACGACAGGGAAACAGTCAAAATACAGATTGCCGCCTTTTTAAAAAAATGGGATTGACTGTCCCGGGAACTTTTCATGAAACCCATCTTCTGTTTCTCCATGCTCCTTTGCTCTCTTTTCTTTTTCGGTACCGCACTGGCAGACGAAGCGCCGGACAATGATCTTGACCGGATGCTGCACGGTGTCCGATTGAATATGTCTTTTGAAGAATGCCTCAAGCGCCTGCCCGATGCCGTCTACAGCGACGCCGCCTCGCGCAATACCACTCCCGACCCCCAGAAACCGGATGCACTGCTGATCGCATATGGCGCCGACCCTTTTCTGGGCGTGCATGCCTTCGCCAATATCGGATTTCAGGATGCCAGAATCTATGAACTGGTGGCGGTATGGTCCGATGATGCAAAAGACATTGAAGCCCGATGCCGCCGCTTCTTCAAGGCACTCGATGAACGGCACGGTACCGCATACGAGAAAAAAAGCCTCTTTGTTTTCCCCGGTTCCGACCAGCAGCAGGCCGTTGCAGTCCGGGTCTGGCAGGAAGCAGACACCGTCACCCTGGCATTTTATACACCCCCTGGTGAAAACGCCCCTTCGCAAAAAGCATCGCTCAGTTTTGCCCAGTTCAAAACCGGCGCTTCTTTTCTGGATGATGTTTTTGTGAACAATCCCGTGCCCGAAGAACAGGCGACAGAAGCCTGGGAAAAAATGGAAAAGCCGAACGCAGCGCCTCTCCCCTGAAACGCTTTTATATGGTACCATTTATCCGGCAACGCATCAGCCCGCCGAAAAAAACAGGTAGTAAAAACAAAGCACCATGAATTCAGAATCCGCAAAACAACGATTTCAGGAAGCCAACAGGCTGTTTAAAAACAGGCAGTATGAAAAAGCGCTGGAACTGCTTCAGCAGCTGAACAGAGAATTTCCCAATACGGAAAACATCATGTATGCAGCCGCTTTATCGCTGGAAAAACTGGGCAGCATCGATGAAGCCAAATATCTCTGCCACAGCATGATCAGGAACTTCGAATCAGTCAGAGCGCAGGAACTGCTCAATCATCTGGAAGTGGCACCGCGGGTTGCCGCTCCTCAGGGCGATATCCCGGATGCAGCCGTGGAAGTCCTGCCGAAGCATGCGCGGCTTGAAGATATCGGCAACCCGTCTGTCAAACGGCGCAACAGGATGCTTGTCGTTGCCGTTGTTGTACTGGCAGCCCTCGTACTGGCGCTGCCTTTTCTGCTGAAGATGCTCAGATAACAGGGCCGTAAAAGCAGCACGCTTTAATGATCGCAGACATTCTCTCCTGATTCCAGAGTGCCCTCCAGGTAGCGCTGCACCAGGGCTTCCACCGGATCGGCCGGTGCGCCGATAACCACTTCGATATTGTTCTCGGCAAAAAGCGCCTGGGCACGTGCCCCCATGCCGCCGGCAATAATCACCTGGGCATTGCGCTCAGCAAGCCAGCGCGGCAGCAGCCCGGGCTGATGCTCCGGCGCATCGACCACATCCACTTTCAGAATGCTTTTCTGCTCCGGATCCGTATCCACGAGCGCAAACTGGGCACAGTGCCCGAAATGAAGGGCAAGATGCCCCTGAACTACCGGTATAGCAATACGCATCATTTTCTCTCCTGTTGTTTTTCAGAGTCGGGCGACACATCCGGTGCAACCTCGACCTTCCTTATGCTTCTGTTTTCATCTGCTTTACTGTTGACGACGCCTGATAATTTTCCAGCGCAGCACGCAGTGTATTCGATGCCAGCAGTGCACAGTGCCGGTGCGCTTCCGGCATACCGCCCAGCGCATTCAGAATATCCTGCTGTGAGATTTCTTTTGCTTCCGCAACGGGCCTGCCTTCTGCAAGTTCTGTCGCCATGCTTCCGCAGGCGCGGGAAGGACCGCAGCCTGTCGTGGTAAACGAAGCGGCACTCACAATACCATCATCGACCTGCGCCCAGAACTCCATCGTGTCTCCGCAGGGACCGGTTATTCTGGCGTAGCCGTCCGGCTCCTGCAGTTCATCATAATTTCTTGGATTTCTGAAACGTTCCAATGCCTTGGCGCTGTAGTTTTCTTCCATCTGACTTGTTGTCCCGTATCTAAAAAAGATCAGCCGCCGTTTCCGCTTTCTGCAGCTCCGGCATCAGGCACTGTACCGTCAAGCATTGAAGCCACCCGGCACCAGATTTCACGGATCGCCTCAGCTGCGGCACCGCCATAATCAAGAACAGTTTTCCCCGCAACCTGCGCCTCCGTCATCCGGCGGTCATAACCGATCCGTCCGACCGGACGGGCGCCCATTGAAAGAGCGACCGCTTCAATGCTTTCCGTCAATTCAGAATTGATATCCCACTTGTTGACACACACCGCCACGGGCACATTAAAATGCTTCGCCAGCCGGGCAACCCGCACCAGATCATGCTGTCCGCTTAACGTCGGTTCCGTGATGATCAGCGCCAGCGATGTGCCTGTAATGGAAGCGATCACCGGACAGCCGATTCCGGGAGGACCGTCGATAATCAGTTTTGCAATCCCCTCCTTTTCCGCTCTGTCTCTTGCGGCACGGCGCACCGTCGACACCAGCTTGCCCGAGTTTTCCGCGGCAATACCCAGCTTCGCATGAACCATGGGCCCGCAGGGTGTCGAAGAAACATACCACTCCCCTGCCGTACATTCAGGAAAATCAATGGCGGCGGCAGGGCACCAGTCAACACAGACGCCGCAGCCCTCACAGGACAGCGGATCCACTGTATACCGGACATCCGCTCCCGTATCCTCCCGCCGGATACCCTCAAAGCGGCACCGTTCATAACAGTCTCCGCATCGGGTGCAGTCCTCCTGCCTGATTACCGCCTGATGCCCGCTCCTGAATTCATAATGCTCTTCCGGCTCCGGGTGCAGCAGCAAATGCAGGTCGGCCGCATCCACGTCACAGTCTGCCAGCACCACCCTCCCGGCAAGAGACGCAAAGGCGGCCGTAAGGCTTGTCTTGCCCGTTCCGCCTTTTCCGCTGATGATGACCAGCTCCCGGATATCATGCCTGCTCATAGCGTTCCCCTATACCGAAAAACAGCTTGTTTTCCCGTTCCATAACACACAGCCTCCCCTCTTTTACCAGCCTGTCCAACAGCTTCGCCGTTTCAAGCCGATGAAAACCCAGCCCTTCCGCAATCTCCTCCAGGGGACAGGGACGCCGCCTCAGCATTTCCAGCACAGGTGCCTCCTGAGGCAGCAGCACGCCGCCGCTGTCCGGAATGTAACGGGGCGAAATAATTTCCGCCTCAGGTTCAAAAAAAGAAACATAGCGCTCCATCACGGAAAAAGAAACCGCTTTTACACGGCTCATGGCGGGCGGACGCTCCACCGTATTGATCTGCACTTTATCCGGCCGGATCAGCCGCACCTGTGCCGCAATTTCGCGCACGCTGTCTTCATCATCATTGATACCGTCCATTAGAAAGACTTCGAGCCACAGCGCACCGGAAAACTCATTTCGGAAAGCAATCAGCCCTTCCAGCATTTTTGCAAATGAAAGTCCCGCGACAGGCCGGTCTATTTTCTGAAAAAGGCACTCATTTCCCGCATCCAGCGAGGGCAGTACAACATCCGCATGAAGGAGCGCATCCCGCACTTCCTGCTGCCAGAAGAGCGCACCGTTGGTAATGACTGCAACAGGAACAGACGTCAGTGATTTTATTTTCTGAATCAGCTCTCCGAGTCCCGTATGCAGGGCAGGCTCCCCGGCGCCGGATGTGTGGCAAGAAAAGCAGCCACTTCCTCCAGAACGGCTTCCACGTCCACATAGGCATCGCGCTGCATGGTGTGGCAGGTGGTGCGCCCCTGCTCGCAGTAGATGCAGTCATAGGGGCAGGTTTTCGCCGGAATCAGATCCACGCCCAGCGATCTGCCAAGGCGACGTGATACTACAGGACCAAAGATGAAGGAATGTTTACGGGAAGTCATGAACGCACCGCCTTTCCTTTCTCACGCTGCCCCGCACCGTCCCGAATTTTTCCGAGCAATTCCATAAATGATGCTCTGTATTCAGGCAACGCATCAACGATCAGGGCACCTCCGGAGTAGGCAGCTGCAATACGGCGATCCTCGGGAAGTGTCAGCAATACCGGAATATCTTCTGCATCACAATAATCCCGCACCCTGGCATCGCCCACGTCCGCACGGTTAATCACTACACCGAAAGGAAGCCCGAGGGTGCGAACCGTCTCCACAGCAAGCTGCAGATCATTGAGACAGAATGGAGTCGGTTCGGTAACCAGCACAACGTAATCCATGCCCTTCAGGGTCGTGATCACAGGACAGGAGGTCCCCGGCGGCGCATCATAAATAATCACTGCCGCATCGGGCGCTTTCGCTTTTACCGCTCGGATCAAAGGCGGCGACATAGCAGCGCCCACGCGCAGCGTCCCCTGCACAAAATGTAAATCGCCCGCCATTCCACGGCTGACCGTACCGATCGCATGGGAAGATTCAGTCAAGGCTTTTTCAGGGCAGGCAGGCACACAGCCGCCGCAACCGTGACATAGCTCCGCAAAAACAATCAGCTTTCCCGCCACACAGGCAAGCGCATTGAAACGACAGACTTCCACGCATTTGCCGCAGCCGGTACATAACGCCGGATCCACCTGCGGCACAGGAATTCCCGCAGTTTCAGAAAATGAAAGCTCCGGCTTCAGAAAAAGATGACCGTTTGGCGCCTCCACATCGCAATCCACATAAACAGTTTCGTCACCCTCCGTAAGGGCAGCCAGATTGGCGGCAACGGTCGTTTTGCCTGTTCCGCCTTTTCCTGATGCGATGGCTATGTGCATGAAAGAAAAAATATCCTGATGGTTCTGCCTGAATGGAAGTTTCCGTTTTTCAGGACACTGTCCCGGCAATTCCGAAACCTGTCGGGGCCGTCGGGAGCGACTCCGGTTCCGGAATTGCCGATTGAACGGACAGTGCGTCAGTAAGGAGAAAAGAGAAACTCTATAATTAACATGCCTGTCGGGGGTCAGACAAAGGGTCTGAGCAGGAGCAGTTTCCTGCTCAAACCCAATGGCCATCCACATCGGCAGCATGCATTTCCGCGAGGGCATCACGGCGCCACGCCTGCAGCGCCTCCGAAATCGGTACTTCATCCGAATGATAAACCCGTATGGATGATGCAGCAAATACAGTAAAGGCTTTGGGGCCGCAATGCCCTGTAACGAGAGCACTTGCTCCCGCTTTCACTACGGCCTGCGCTGCCTGTATGCCTGCTCCCTGAGGCGCGTTGACATTCTGCTGATTCTCCACCACCGTGTACTCGTCTGTGTCGGTGTCATAAATTAGAAAGCCATCGGCACGCCCGAAACGGGAACATACAAGCGCATCCAGATCTTTTCCTGATGTCGAAAATGCAATTTTCATAATCATTTCTTTTCCGGCAGCCGTGCACGGCACTGCTGCTTCCGCTGCGTCAGCGGTCAGATGACTTTTCAAGAGAAGCCAGACGGTCCTGAACTTCTTCCAGTGCGCCCTGAAGCCGGGCGGCCTGTTCGCGCAGGGACTGTGACTCTGTTTCGGAACTTAAACCGAAACCACGACCAAAGCCACGACCGAAACCGCAGCCGAAACCCATACCGCCGCGCATACCGCGGCCTGAACCCGCACCACGGCGCGCAGCCATGCCACGACCGTCACGCAGGCACCCGCCTGCACCACGCCCCGTCAGGGCGCCTTTTCCGCAAGGTCCTGTTCCATCTCTTCCAGGCATAATCTAGTTCCTTTCTTCTTTGTCCAGGCTGCCTCTGTTCAGCAGCCATTCTTTCACATCCATCGGAGACATCTGCTTCTGCTGCGACAGCGCCCGGAACGTCGATCCGGGATCCGCCGTGAAACCCGCTTCCTGCAGGCGACTCAGTGTGTCTTCCAGAAGAAGCCCGGCATCGTCACAAAATTCCTGCACGGTCATGCGACCGACACCTGTACCATGACCTGATGCAGGATGCGCTGCCTCTGCGGAGAGCACACCGGCACAGCTTCCGGCTTTCTCCTCTTCGGTCAATGCTGTAAGGAAGCTGAACGGCGGCACTTCAAAAATGGCACCTGCCGACAGCAGCAGAAAAAGAAGGAGTGCCGTGATCGCTTCTTTTTTCAAATGAAGCCGCTGTTTTAAAAACAGATAGCGCAACAGAATGCGCCAGTTGAAGTACACATGAATCAACCCGGCAACAACAAAAGTGCAGGCCATAATGATGTGCAGGGCATTCCACTGATCTTTCGACAGCAGCAAAACACGCCAGCCTGTTTCCCGGGCAATGCGACAGGACGGAGCAAGGTAAAGCACGAGACCGGACACCGCCAGTGTCAGAAAAACCAGGCTGATCAGAAAACTGGTAAGCCCTCTGCCGTGCCAGGGCGTTTTCTGTTTGTCTGTTGCCTCTTGTGTGCTCACTGTCATCATGCTACCTCACTCATGCCCGAAGGGGCGGTTGCAGCCGGGACATACGGCTGATTCCGGATGCCTCCGGCAGTTGGGAAGACGGCAGCCGCACTCAGGACATACGGAATGCCCTCCGGAAAACCCGGACTTGCCTCTGCCGTATCCCTGTCCTTTTCCGGCGCCGCACCGGCGCCCGCCGGAACCGCAGCCCGGCATGGCAAAAGCGCCGCTGCAGACAGTGCCTGCGAGCACTGCTGCCAGTATTTCTTCAACATCACCGGAGATAAACGGGATCAGCTGAATGCCGGCGGCAGAAAGCCAGTCGGCAAAACGCCGGGATACAGCGCCGCACACCAGCTGCCTTACGCCCAGTGCTTCAAGCTGTGAAAGCAGATTCTGTACGGTGCCTCCGGCAATTTCTTTTTCCTGACGGGACACCACAACCCCTTGCTGCAGCTCAACGACAAGAAACGTCCGGGCTGTATCCAGCACCGGAGAAATGCGTTGTTCCCTTACTGTCAGTGCAATCTTCATCAGCAGTTCCTTGTATACCTTCTTAGAGCATACACCGTGCCAATGATCAAAATATTTTTAACATACTGATATTAAATGAATTACAGGAGAGCGGGATCGCATTTTCGGCGAGATAAGTCGCATTAATGCGACTATTAGAGATGCAACAGTCGCAATAGTGCGACTTATTTGCGACGCGTCGCAGGAGGGAGCGTCAGGCCCAGAGCACGAACCTTGCGGAACAGCGTGCTCTTATGCATGCCCAGCAGATCAGCCGCTTTCTGCCTGTTTCCATCGCACGCTTTCAGGGCATCGAGAATGGCACGGGCCTCCGCTTCCTGAACCGCATTGTTCAGCGACGGAGCAGTCCCAGCGCCGGAGCGGCGGTAAAAAGCCTGCATCGCTTCAGGCAGACATCCGACATCAATGAGCGGCCTGTCACACAGCACGAAGGCATGTTCAATGCTGTTCTCCAGTTCACGGATATTACCCGGATAGTCGTAGGACATCAGCAGGCGCATTGCCTCCGCAGTGACCCCTTCTACCGTTTTATTCTGCCGGAGATGATTGTTACGACGGATAAACCGGTCCACGAGCAGGGGAATATCTTCCCGGCGCTCCCGGAGCGGCGGCAGTTCCAGCCTGATCACATTGATTCTGTAATAAAGATCCTGCCTGAAAAGTCCTTCCTGAACCAGTGCGCCGAGCGATTTGTTGGTGGCGGCAATGATGCGCACATCTGTGTGAAATGCGCGGGTTGCGCCCAGCGGCTCATACTGCTTTTCCTGGAGCACCCGCAGCAGCCGAACCTGCATGGCAGGGCTGATATCCCCTATTTCATCCAGAAAAAGGCTCCCTTTTTCCGCCAGAGCAAAGCGGCCGGGCTTGTCTTTGTCCGCTCCGGTAAAAGCACCTGCCTGATACCCGAAGAGCTCGGACTCCAGCAGCGTATCAGGCAATGCGCCGCAGTTGATGCCAAGAAAAGGTCCTTTGTGCCGGCCGCTCAGATCATGAATTGCCCGTGCCAGCAGCTCCTTGCCGGTACCTGTTTCTCCTTCTATGACAACAGGCACCTCGCTGGCTGCCACCTGCGGCAGCATCTGAAAGAGTTTTTCCATGGCGGCACTTCTGCTGACCATGTCGCCCAAGTCATAGCGATGTTCAATTTCACGCCGCAGCTCTTCCACAAGACTCAGATCACGAAAGGTTTCCACACCTCCCACAACATTTCCCCTTTCATCCTTCAGCAGTGCAGTTGAAAGACTGATGGGGATGCGCTCTCCTGCCGCATCGACGATATAGACAGATTTGTTAATGATGGGTTCCCCCGAATCCAGCGTGTGACGCAGGGCGCATTCCTCTTCGCAGGTGCTGGCGCGAAAAACTTCGCAGCAGCGCCTGCCCAGTGCTTCTTCCCGGGGAATACCGGTGATCTCTTCGGCGGCGCGGTTGAAGGAGGTAATACGCCATCCATGATCTACCGTGAATACTCCGTCGGAAATACTTTCCAGAATAATCTCCGTGCTCTCCGGCGGCAGCATATCTTTGGAAAAAGGCTGATCCATGGCACCTCATGTTTTCAGAAAAAAGCGCAGCATTGCACAGCCTCAGTGTAGACCCTTGACCGGCAGCGCTTCAACCTGCACAATAAAAAAACCTGAAAAGGAGCGACGTTCCCGTTCTCCTTTTCAGGCATTGCGTCAAAGAAATTTCAAAGGGCTATTTGCCCGTATTCAGCAGCTTCTGCACTTCCGGACTTTCCAGATTTTCCAGCGTCACCACCGTGACTCCCGTGTCAATGATCGGCGGCACCTCTTCCCCTTTGAGCGATGCCACAGCCGCTTTCACGCCTTCATAGCCCATCTTGAAAGGATCCTGCACAATCAGTGCCTGAATCACTCCTTCTTTCAGCGCATTGATCTCTTCTTCGGTCGCATCAAAGCCGACCAGTTTGACCTTTCCGGCTTTTCCTGCCGCCCGGAGTGCCTGAGCTGCACCGATGGCGCCGGGTTCGTTGGTTGCGAAAATACCGCCCAGATCGGGATGTGCCGTCAGCATATCGGAGGTCACATTCATTCCTGTACTGACATCACTCTGGGTATAGTTCGTGGCAACAATTTTCATGCCCGGGAATTCAGTCACCCCTTCCTTGAAACCGCGCTCACGGATTTCAGACGTTGCAGCGCCGGAAATGAAGGGAAGCAGCCCCAGTTCGCCCTGTCCTCCCATGAGATCCGCCAGCACGCGTGCCGCCATTTTGGCGCCTTCGAGATTATCCGTGGCAACGAGACTTTTCGGAATATCCGACTTCACACCCGAATCAACCATGACGACAGGAATGCCCGCCCTGTCCGCCTGTGCGATGACGGCACCCAGCGCATTTTCATCGCACGCCGCCATGACAATGGCACTCACGCCCCGAGTAATCATGTCCTGCACAATATTGATTTGCTGGGCGATCTCGGTTTCCTTGGGAGGACCCTGCCAGACCACAGAGGCACCGCACTCGGCTGCAGCCGCTTCCGCTCCCGCCTTCACACCCAGCCAGAACTGATGAGACAAACCTTTGGGGATCACAGCAATTTCCAGAGCACCGCTCTTCGCCCCGCCGGAACCGGAACTGCCGCTTCCACTGCCGCCGCAGCCGGCAAGACAAATCAGCGACAACAGAACTGCGCCTGTCGTTATGTATCTCATCGAAAATTCTCCTTGTAATTGCGAATCCTAGCGTGGGATCCGGAATTGTTTGTTGCTGCCTTCCACTTCTATCTCGATGCCGATGCCGGAGGAGGCAACACCGATAAGGCGCGCCCGTGTACCCGGAATGGTTTCACCGACATATACTTTCTTCAGATTGATAATTGCAAGCGCATCAGGCTGATCTTTATCAGCAGGACGCAGCACATTCACGCGCAGCCCGTCCAGACCGAAGCGCGCACGCTCCTGGGAAGACAGACGCGGGAGATTGTCCACACTTACCGCACCGCCGGACGAACGCGCCGACGGAACACGCGGCACTGTCCCGGCAGAGGCGGAGGGGTATTCTGACGGCGTCTGGGCAATCACACTTCGCTCAGCAGGCGCAGAAACAGGCGCAGGAACAGGTGCAGGAACGGGAACAACCACGGGCTCCTGGACGGGTACAGGTGCCGGAGGTGGCGCTGGAGCAACAGGTTCAGGCGCAGGCACGGACGCAGGAGGCGGCACCGGGGCAACAGGCTCAGGCACTGGCACTGGTGCAGGCTCCGAGACGGGTGCAGGCGCAGGAGGCGGCACCGGGGCAACAGGCTCAGGTACAGGTGCAGGCTCAGGAACGGGCGGCGGCAAATCCGCCACTTTGACCACAGGCGGAGGCGCCGATGTTTCCTGTGGAAAGCGATCGGGCAGCGGGATGGATTCCGGCAGCGGGGGCCGGGTCGTTTCTTTTTTTTCCGGCACTGCCGCCGGGGCAGATTTTGGGGGTGCAGGCGGAGGTGTCGGCGGCGTTTCTCCGGCAGGTTCTGCTTTCGAAGCAGCCTTTTTCTCTTCCGGTACAGGTGCAGCCACAGGCGGAGGCGCCGTCACAGGCATCTGATAGCTGTGCGTATCAGCTGCCGGTGCGCCAGCGACCTGTTCGGGCGGTGTTGCCCCGCCTTTGACGGCAAGAAAATACCCTACAGGAACCAACGCCAGTACAAAACCGCCGCACAGCGCCAGCACAACAGGCAACCAGACCGGCATCCGCTTTTCACGTTCAGGCACAGAGGATTCGCCAAGGAGGACAGATGCCGCCTCTTCAGGGGAGAGGGTCGGCTCATAATCGCCGGGCTGCGACTGCTTCGCCGCTTTTTCCTGCTCCAGTTTATTCAGGGCATCCAGAATGGAACTCATGCACTGGTGCCTTTCACATTCCTGAAGTCGCTGCAGCTGATCATTGATATGCACTTTCCCGGGCGGCGGGCACCAGTGGCGAACTGCCCGTTACAGGCATCGTGGCAGAGGAGGGCAAACCCTCCGGGGCATATCCGGGTGCGATAAAAGGAACACCCGGTTCAGGCAATTCGCGTTCCTCTATCAGTTTTTCTCCGCCGACTGACAGCACAGAAGGGGCCGAGACTTTTTCCTCCTCTTCCCGCACGCCGTCCGCAGGCGCACCCAATAGGCGCAGCAGACTGCTTTCCTGGCCCGGCGCTGCAGCATCACGCTCTTCGCTCAGGGATGAGTCCGTGTTGCTTTCAGATGCAGCAGAAGGTTCAGCAGCGGTAAAAATAATTTCTTTTTCGGCTGCAGGCGCCGCCGTTTTCTGTGCAGGAGTTTCCCCGGAAGGCTTCCGGACAGGTGCCGTTTTTTCAGCGACGACGGCTTTTTTCAAGGGATCCTGTTTTGCAGGTGCCGGGACTTTGCTGACCGTTTCCGCCGCCGTAATGGCTGCCGCATCTGCCGGAGCACCGCCTTCGCTTTCGGCCGCATTTCCCGCCGCCGGGCGTTCCTGCAGGGTCGGCACATCAGCGCTGAAACTTGCCAGAGCAAGCCGCACCTGACGCCCCGCTTTTCCGTCCGCCTTCAAGCCCGCCAGCTCCTGAATGCGCATCACCGCTTTTTCAGTGGCTTTATCGAAAGTGTCGCCTGTATTGCCTGCATCCAGCAGGCCCGCCCGACGCAGTTTTTCCTTCAATGCTTCAATCTGTGGGCCCTTCTGACCCAGCACCAGGACGGGTCCCGAGAAACCGGCATCATTCCAGGAGAACACTGCCTCTTTGGCGTAATAGAGGGAAAACTCTTTTAAAGGAACGATAATACGCTTATTCACTGCCGGAAGGAGTGTCACCGTTTCCTGATCCATCCGCACCAGCCCCAGCCAGCAGGTGATCTCTCCGGCATGAAGCCGTACAAGGCCGGGCAGATTGATGGCGGCCAGATGCTCCGCCGACGGGCGGATATGCTCGCTGGCAAGACCCTGGGCTTCCAAAAAGCGAACCAGTGTGTCCGCATCACCTTTTGCCGGATACTCTGACGGCGACGGCCGGTTCCACAGAGACAGGAGCGTTTCCAGCCCGCCCTGAAGGGCTTTTTCCGCATCCAGCTCCGCAAGCACAGGCGCCAGCTGCTGTGCATTTTTGCCGGCTCCTGCCGCATTCAGCCGGTTCAGCACCTGGCGCAGCGGCTCTTCCGTCGCTGGCTGCACAGGCACCGCCGGGGAAGTCGCATCGCTCGCCGCTTCTGCCGCTGTCCGCGCTGCCCCGCTTTCGGGCGTGCCCGGCACCGCTTCGGTGCTACCCGTTAAGATCCGGTTGAAGTGGTTGAGCTCCTGCGCAAAACGATCGAGGGGCGACACAAGATAATGTATCAGCACGATCGCAACAGCCAGAATCAGCAGCAGGGCAGGCGAAGGGATCAGCCGCCTCCACCGGGTGCGGGGTTCTTTGGGTGCCGTAATTTTTTCACCCCGGATTTCTTTCTCCGCCTGCTTCACCAGTTTTGCGGAAATAACATGCTGCTCTTTCGTGTAGCCGATGAGCAGCGTCCGGTCGCATAAGGCGTTAATCATGCGCGGCACGCCACCAGCAAGTTTGTAGACCTGGGTCACCGCCGCCTTGGTAAAATTGATGCGTTTGCGCCCGCCTGCAACATGAATTCTGTAGGCGATATACTGGAGCGTTTCGCTGGCGCTCAGCGATTTCAGATGATAGCGTGCCGTAATCCGTTGATTCAGCTGGCGCAGTTCACGCAGTGCCAGTTTTTCTGCCAGCTCCGGCTGACCGATCAGAATGATCTGAAGGAGTTTTTCCGTATCCGTTTCAAGATTCGAGAGAAGGCGGATCTGTTCGAGCACCTGAGGCGAAAGGTTTTGTGCTTCATCAATGACGAGCACGCAGTCTTTTCCCATGGCACTGGAATGGAGCAGATGCACATTCAGCTCTTCGGTCAGCTCCAGCACTGTATCCGCATCCGATTCAATTCCGAATTCCTGATTGATCTTTTTCATCAGCTCGATGGCACTCAGGAAAGGATTGAAAATAAAGGCGACTTCCGTATTGGAATCAAGCTGGTTGAGCAGGTTGCGGCACAGCGTAGTCTTCCCCGTTCCGATTTCGCCGGTGATCATCACGAATCCGCTACGGTTCTTGATGCCGTAGAGCAAATGAGCGAAAGCCTCTTTGTGCTTTTCGCTCAGATAGAGAAATTTGGGATCGGGCGTCAGATTGAAAGGACGCTCACGAAGCCCGTAAAAGGATTCATACATGGGAGATCATCCGGCCGCTGTTATTTTTCCGGGACTGCGGCGCTGCAGCCGCCGTAAAAGCCACCAAAGACACTTTTTAATAGACTACCAAATATTACCTGTAATATCAAGATTTATTTGTCCTGTCAACAGTTTAATCTTCCTTTTTGATCCTCTTTTCCGAAACGCTTCCGTCCTATTTCTTTGCGGGGATATGCCGGGAATGGTATACTATGAATCTTCTATGACACTTTTACCTGTCACCTGAGGTGACGCCAGTACCTACAAGTACGGAGGAGAATTCCAAATGTCCGGTCATTCCAAGTGGAGTACAATCAAACGTAAAAAAGGTGCAGCAGATGCCAAGCGCGGGAAAATCTTCTCCAAGCTGGCGAAAGAAATCACCGTTGCCGCCCGTCTGGGCGGTGGCGATCCGGCTGCTAACCCTCGATTACGTTCCGTGCTTCTGGCTGCCCGTACACAGAACATGCCCGGCGATAATGTGGATCGCGCCATCAAAAAAGGCACCGGCGAACTTCCCGGCGTCACCTATGATGAAGTCCGGTATGAAGCCTATGCACCGGGCGGCGTGGCACTGATCATCGACGTGCTTACAGACAACAAAAACCGTACCGTGTCAGAGATTCGCCATCTGGTCAGCAAGTTGGGCGGCAATATGGCGGAAGCCGGAGCCGTTGCCTGGAACTTTGAGCCCCAGGGTCTCCTGACCATTCCCAAGGAAGGCATTTCCGAAGAAGAAATGTTCGATAAGGCGATTGAGGCGGGTGCCGAAGATGTCAGCGGCGACGGGGATGCCTATGAAATCCGGACCGCTCCCACGCAGCTGCATGCGGTCGCCGGAGCGCTTGAAGCGGCAGGAACCAAAGCAGAAGAAGTCAAACTGACCATGATGCCCAAGACCACCATGGAGCTGACAGGCAAACAACTGCTCTCATGCCTGCGGATGATCGAAGAACTCGAAGATCATGATGACGTGCAGGACGTTTTTTCCAATCTGAACATTACCGACGAGGCTATGGCTGAAGTCATGGACGAATAAATGCTGGTGATCGGCTTTGATCCGGGCAGCGCCCTTACCGGTTTCGGTGTGGTCAGCAGGCAGGGCAACCGCCTGCACCACCGTGAACACGGCACTATCCGGACTCCGGCAAAACAGCACAGCGCACAACGGCTGCAGACTCTGTTTCAGGAAGCGGAGGCACTCATAGCCCGCATTCAGCCCGATGCCGTTGCCATTGAACGCCTGTTCTTCAAGCAGAATGTGACCACAGGCATTCAGGTGGCGCAGGCACGCGGTGTGCTGCTCCTTGCCGCCGCACAGGCAGGCTGTCCCATAGGCGAGTTCAGTCCCACGGAAATGAAGATCGCCGTGACCGGCTACGGCAGAGCAGACAAAAAGCAGCTGCAGGAAATGGTGCGGCGGCTGCTGAATCTGCCCGAAGTGCCACGGCCCGACGATGCCGCCGATGCGCTGGCGCTGGCAATCTGCCAGATTCAGTTCGGCGCAACACAGGAACGTCTGCAGGCGGAGCCGTGACGGCTGGCGTTTGCTGCACATAATAATCCGGTTTAATCAGTGCCCGGGCAGAAAGTCCGGGCAAAAACATACAGGGAGACTGTAGTTATGACAATGAAAATCAAAATCAGAGGCATCATGGCTGCCATGGTTACGCCTTTTACAAAGGGCGGCGAAAATGTGGACTACGACAAGATCGGTCCGCTGGCAAACCGCCTGCTCAGTCAGGGAGCTCATGGGCTGTTTCCCTGCGGCACCACGAGCGAAGGCATGCTCATGTCTGCCGAAGAACGTAAGGAAACACTGGAAGAAGTGCTCCGTACGGCGCCGAAAAAGACACCCGTCATTGCGCATACCGGCTGTCTGGACTATGCCACCACGCTGGAACTGACACGCCATGCCCGTGATGCGGGCGCCACAGCGGCCTCCATTGTCGCACCAGGCTATTACGCCTATGACGATGCCGGACTCTTTCAGTATTACAGAAATCTTGCCCGTGCCGTGGACGGCTTCCCCATTCTGCTCTATAACATTCCCGCCTGCGCCCGGAACGTACTCAGCCCTGAACTTGTGCTGAAACTGGCGGAATCGGAAGAAAATATTGTAGGCATCAAAGACAGTTCCGGTGTTATGACCGCACTCACCCGCATGATCGGCAATGCGCCCGACGGCTTTCATGTTATCTGCGGCACTGATGATTACGGTTTCCAGGCCATTCTCGCCGGCTGCCCCGCTCTGGTATCCGGGCTCTCCAATGTGGTCTGCGAAATCTATGCGGCGGTCTACGAGAATATCCAGAAGAAAAACCTGAAAAAAGCCTGGCAGGAGCAGATCCGGCTTGAGCGGGCAGCCCGCATTTTCAAGTACGGTCAGAACCTCGCCTCTTTCAAAGAAGGGCTACGGCTCCGCGGCTTCGATGCGGGGTATGTGCGTCCGCCGCAGCGTGACCTCACCGCTGCAGAGAAAAAACAGCTGGAAAAAGACATGCAGGAACTCGGCGTGATCTGAGGCTGACACAGCCACTCCGTCCGCAACTCCCTGCGCTGCAGAAAGAAACAGGCGTGGAAGTTACAATCCGACCTTCAACACTTCGGGGCAGGATACAAATCCCTGCCTCGAAGTCCCATACCATCCGGGCTGTAGTGATTGCCGCACTGGCACCGGGGGAAAGCTGCATCCTTAATCCTCTGGAATCGGAGGATGCCCGATCCGCCCGCAACGTCTACAATGCCTTCGGCGCACAGATCACCGAAAAACCGGAGATGTGGCGCATCGTCGGCACAAACGGAAGGCCGCAGGCGCCCGACAATATCGTAGACACAGGCAACTCCGGCACCACCATGCGCATGGCGCTCGGCAGCGCAGCGCTGATTCCGAAAGGACTGACCGTACTCACCGGCGATGATCAGGTGCGAAGGCGGCCGGGCGGCCCGCTGGCGCAGGCGTTGAATGCTCTGGGCGCACAGGTGCAGTCCACCCGCGGCAACGGATGCCCGCCCTGGGTCGTCGGCGGCATGCTCCGCGGCGGCGAAACGGAAATGGAAGCCGTCACCAGCCAGTATGTCAGCTCACTGCTGCTCAATGCACCGCTGGCGGAAGGCGATACACGGCTGCATGTACCTCTGCTCAACGAAAAGCCTTATGTTGTCATGACCCTTGACTGGCTGAAAAATCAGGGGATTGCCGTGCAGTACAGCGATGACCTGAGCGAATATCATATACCCGGAGGGCAGCAGTACCTGCCTGTCAACCGGCCCATTCCCGGTGATTTCAGTTCCGCCACCTTCTTTCTCGCTGCCGGTGCGCTCCCCGGCAACCGCGTCGCCTGCGCCGGACTGGATATGAACGACAGCCAGGGCGACAAGGCGGTTGTCGGTTTCATCAAAGAAATGGGTGCAGTACTTCGCTGTGAAAAAGACGAAGTGACCGTAGCGGCCAAAAAGCTGCGGGGCTGTGAATTCGATCTCAACGCCACGCCCGATGCACTGCCCATGATGGCAGCCCTCGCCTGTCTGGCGGAAGGCACCACACGTCTGGTCAATGTGCCGCAGGCACGACTTAAAGAAACAGACCGTATCCGGGTCATGCGGATGGAGCTGGAAAAACTCGGCGCCGCCATCGAGGAACTGGAAGACGGAATGATTATTCAGGGCGGCGTGTTGCATGAAGGAGTGGTGGACGGACACGGCGACCACCGTATTATCATGGCACTGGCAACAGCCGCCACAGCGGCAACGGGACCGGTGACCATCCGGGGCACAGAAGCTGTTACAGTAACCTACCCCGAATTTTTCCGGCACCTGCAGGCTCTCGGAGGCAGTCTCTCCGGATCCGGCATCGAAGCGTCGTGACAAAGGATTGCGCATGAACATCGTCATTATGGGCGCCAAAGGCGCCGGCAAAACCACGCTGGGAACAAAACTCGCAAAGCAGCTGGGACTCCCCTGGGTGGATACGGACAGAACCATTGAAGCACTGGACGGACAGAACCGCAGCTGCCGTGAAATCTTTACTGCAGAAGGCGAAGCGCGCTTCAGGGAACTGGAATTGCAGGCAGCGGCGGAAGTGGCAAAGCATGATTATCATGTCATCATCACCGGCGGCGGCATGATGATGTCCCCCGATGCACGAAGACTGCTGCGACCGGGTAATATCCTTGTCCTTTTCTGCGCCGAGCCGGAAATCCTCTGGGAACGGGCAACGCGTCGCGGCATACCGCCCGCCTTTGCCGGAGATGACGGCTTCGAACGATTCGCCGAACAATGCCGTTTCCGCCGTGAAGTGCTGACCCCCTTTGCAGACATCCTTTTCGATACCACCGATACCGATCCGGATAAAAAAGCCGCCGCCCTCGCCAACGATATCGAATCCGAACTGGCGCTGCGCCGCCATCTCGCCAACACCTATGGCGAAGTGATTCGTGCCACAACCTTCGGCGAAAGCCATGGCAGAGCCATCGGCGTGGTGCTCGACGGCGTGCGCCCCGGCATCCCCTTTGACGAGGAAGACATCCAGAAAGAACTCGACCGGCGCAGACCCGGGCAGAGCAAAGTCGTAACGCAACGCCGCGAAGCCGATACCGTCGAAATACTCTCCGGCGTTTTTGAAGGGCAGACCACCGGGGCGCCGCTGGCAATGGTTATCCGCAACGAAGACCAACGCTCAAAAAGCTATGATAACCTCAAAGATCTGTTCCGGCCCGGACACGGCGATTTCACCTTCTATAAAAAATACGGAGTCCGTGATCATCGCGGCGGCGGCCGCCAATCAGGGCGTGAAACAGCGTGCCGTGTTGCGGCAGGCGCCTTTGCCCGATCCGTCCTCGAATCCATGAACATCCGCATCGTTGCCCATTCCATCGAAATCGGCGGCATCCAGGCTTCCAAATGCGACCTTTCGATCATTGAAACCAACCCCGTCCGCTGCGCCGATCCCGATGCCGCACCGCTCATGGAAGAAGCAATTCTGAAAGCGCGGAGCGAAAAAGACTCCCTCGGCGGCATCATCCAGCTTGAAGTACATAACCTGCCGCCCGGCCTCGGCGATCCCGTCTTCGGGAAACTGGATGCGCGCCTCTGCAGTGCCATCATGACCATCGGTGCCATCAAAGGCGTGGAAGTGGGCGATGGTTTCGCCATCACCCGGCTGCGCGGTTCGCAGGCGAACGATCCCATGGGCGAGCAGGGATTTCTCAGCAACCATCATGGCGGTATTCTGGGCGGCATCTCCAGCGGTGCGCCCCTGATTATGCGCATCGCCGTCAAGCCGACCGCTTCCATTGCATCACGCCAGCGTTCGATACGCATCTCCGGTGAACCCTGCGATGTGGAAGTCAAAGGGCGCCATGATCCCTGCATCGTCGTCCGTGCCGTGCCTGTCGTCGAAAACATGGCGGCGTGGGTGCTGCTCGATGCTTTCGAAGTGCAGGCACGCATCAATCCGGAATGGGCGGAAAAATATTATCCCCCTGCCGCACCCTGAACCAGAAGAATCAGCGGCGCCACGCCCGAAGCAGCACACGGTAAATGCGGAAAGAATCGCGGATCTTCCGGAAATGGCTGCTCCGGTTACCGGGCTCGTACACGGTGGCGACCGGCGCCGATGCGAGAACACAGCCCTCACGCAGGGCAAAGAGGATCATCTCCATTTCCGTCTCGTAGCGACCGCCACGGCTCTGCGCAAGAAATGACTCCGCAAAGGCACGGGACAGCACTCTGAAACCGCATTGCGTATCGGACAGCGGGCAGCGGAAAACATGGGCGCTGATCCAGGCGGTCAGTACATTGCCGAACCGGCTGCGCAGCGGCATCAGCCTGCGGTCGATCTGACGGGCACCCACCACCAATGCCGCCCCCGTCGACCTGCTCGCTGAAAGCAGAGCATCCACTTCGCCCGGATCGTGCTGACCGTCCGCATCCATCAGAACAATGCGCTGCACAGCTTCATGCTGAAGCGCCTCGCGAATCCCTGCAAGAAGCGCATGACCCTTGCCGCGGTTCTCCGGAAAACGAAGTGCCTGCACAGTCCTCTCCGACAGGCAGTCCGTCCCCCCGTCCGTGGAACCATCATCCACAACAATCACCGGGCCCTCAAAGGAAGTCAGCCCGTTCAGTACCGATTCAAGACGGTTTCCCGCATTGTAACAGGGAATGACAATAGCTGTATTCTGGGGCATTCAGAGATCCCGTCGGTCTTAACATAAAAAAGATCATTTCAAAACGCCCTCTATCTTATCACGGCGTAAAGAAAGAAACACAGCCCCGGAGAAAGGGTGCGGGTTCTCTTATGAAACGCAGGAATTCGGGATAAAAAAGAGACAGCGTCTTCGACGCCATATACATCTGCATTATTAATATTCTGGAAAAGCCCGTACGCGCTCCCGGGGTGTACTGATGCCGCATTTTTTCACATCTGCCCCGGATTGTGAATACTTTCCCGGTAAATGGTATTATATATGTGTACTGATGCTTCTTTTTTGAGCATGAAGGAGTATATCCATGCCTGTGTATGAGTATCATGCGATTCGCGCCGAAGGAGACGAAGAGAAATCCTTTATCGGCGGGATCGTCGTGGCAAAGGATCGGCGCGAAGCAAAAGGCAAGCTGCGGGAACACGGTCTGAAAGCGACGCAGCTGAAGCGCGCCCGGGGCATTATGGCTGTAATTAAATGGCTGGATGCCGATATTCGCTGAGTTCGGCGCCGTCTTCACAGCGCATCTTTTGTCGTCTGAAGCATAAACTGGCTTCCCGTCTGTTTTTTTTCTGCCCGACAAGGGCTTCTATCCAACTGAAATCTCTCAACCAACCCTTTACCTGCAGGAGGTTTTTATCCTATGTCTTCAGTGCTTGCCGCCATTCCCGAACTGACCGACACGCTTCCCTTTAAAGTTGCCGATATGGGCCTTGCCGAATGGGGACGCAAAGAAATAGAAATTGCGGAACAGGAAATGCCCGGTCTCATGGCGGTTCGCCGCCAGTATGCGGAGGCGCAGCCGCTCAAGGGCGCACGTATCATGGGCTCACTGCACATGACGATTCAGACGGCAGTGCTCATTGAAACGCTTGTGGCGCTGGGTGCCGAAGTGCGCTGGGCAAGCTGCAATATTTTTTCGACGCAGGATCATGCCGCCGCCGCCATTGCGGCAACGGGCGTACCTGTTTTCGCCTGGAAAAGGGAAACGCTGGAAGAGTACTGGTGGTGCACCTGGCAGGCGATGAATTATCCTGACGGCAAGACGCTGAACATGATTGTGGATGACGGCGGCGATGCCACGCTGCTGATTCACCGGGGCTGCGACTTTGAAAAAAGTTTCGAGGAAACCGGTGCGCTGCCGCCTGTCTGCCGGGACAACAAAGAAATCGAAGTGGTCGATTCGCTGCTCTACAAAGTGCACGAAATGGATCCGGGCTACTGGCGCCGCATCGCGAAAAACTGGATCGGCGTTTCCGAGGAGACGACGACAGGTGTGCACCGTCTGTATCACATGATGCGGGAAGGAACACTGCTCACCCGCGCCATGAACGTGAACGACAGTGTAACCAAATCCAAATTTGACAATCTCTACGGCTGCCGTGAATCCCTCGCCGACGGCATCAAACGTGCCACCGATGTCATGGTGGCGGGCAAAGTGGTTGTCGTGGCGGGCTACGGCGACGTGGGCAAAGGCTGCGCTGACGCCATGCGCGGACTCGGTGCCCGGGTGATCATTACGGAAATCGATCCGATCTGTGCGCTGCAGGCCGCCATGGAAGGCTATCAGGTGCTTACCATGGACGAAGCGGCACCGCTGGGCGACATCTTTGTTACCGCCACGGGCTGCTGCGATGTGATCGCCGGGCGACATATGGAGCAGATGAAGGATCAGGCGATTATCTGCAATATCGGTCACTTTGATTCGGAAATTGAAGTATCCTGGCTCGAATCGAATCCTTCCATCTCCGAAGAGAATATCAAGCCGCAGGTGGACAAATTCATTTTCCCCGACGGGCGTGCGATTTTCCTGCTTGCCCGAGGCAGGCTCGTGAATCTCGGCTGCGCCACCGGTCACCCGTCCTTTGTCATGTCCAATTCCTTCACCAACCAGACGCTGGCGCAGATTGCCTTTTTCACCGAGCCTGACAAATACGAAGCGGGCAAAGTGTATACGCTGCCAAAGAAACTGGACGAGGAAGTGGCACGCCTGCATCTGGGCAAGCTCGGCGTGAAGCTGGAAGTACTGACAGCGCGCCAGGCGTCCTATCTGGGCGTTCCTGTGGACGGTCCCTACAAACCGGACACGTACCGGTACTAAGGACTGCCGCCTCTTTTAGTTTATATTTCGAGCCTGCGCTGCACGCCGTCACGCTGTCCGGACAGCTCCGGACTGCGGTTCTTCTTTCTTTTAAACAAGGGTTCTGTTCATGAGCAAAAAATATGTAATCCATGTGATTTCCAACACGCACTGGGATCGGGAATGGCTGAATAATTTTCAGGAAACCCGAATGATGCTGGTCGAGTTTTTCGACCTGCTGCTGGAAGTGATGGAAGGCGACGATTCCTATACTTCCTATGTGCTCGACTCGCAAACCGTACCGCTGGAAGACTATCTGGAATTCCGACCGGAAAACAGGGAACGTCTCGCAGCGCTGATTGAGGCGGAGCGGCTTCTGGTCGGCCCCTGGTACACCTGCCCTGAAGGCTTTGAAGTCAACGGCGAATCACTCGTCCGCAACCTGCTCATGGGTCATCGTGTTGCTTCCGGGTTCGGTCATGTCATGAAAGTGGGGCACACCCCTTTTTCCTACGGGCAGAATTCACAGATGCCTCAGATCTATTCCGGGTTCGGCATTGACACCATGCTCTTCTACCACGGCGTCAGCCATCAGGAAGTTTCCAACGAATGGATTTTTGAAGGCGCCGACGGCACCCGCATCCTCGGGTCGCAGATGAGCAGCGGCGCACGCTACAACTTCTATCACGGCGTATACCGTCCCGCCGTCATCGGCAGAACCGTTGCGGAAAGAGAACACGAGTGGAAAGAGGGCGGTATGCCTTTCCACAGAGCATCACCGGAACTTTCACTGACGCACCATCTGCTCCTGCAGCCCCGGCGCACGATTGACAAAACACGGCTGGAGCAAGCTGTGCGCGCCCTGAAAGAGGCGGAGACCGGTGTGTCCGTTACCCGGCATCTCTGCTTCATGATGGGCCACGACAGCAGTGTGCCCGACCCGCTGGAGCCGGAACTGATCCGGCTGACCCGGGAAGCACTGCCTGATGATGAAGTGGTGCACAGCAATTATGAAAGCATGCTCCGTGCCGTTCGTGAAGAAATCGACTGGAACAAGCTCACTGTTCTGAAAGGCGAGCGGCGGGTACCCAAGCCCATGCCCATTATTCTGCATCTCTACAGTGACGTACTTTCGAGCCGCACCAGAATGAAAAAACGCAGCTCCCGCGCCGAATATAAACTGCAGCGCACGGTCGAGCCTTTCCTGATGGCTGCGGCGCTGATGGGAGCGCCCTGGCCTGCCGCCATGCTCGAGTACGCCTGGAAGACCATGCTGCGCTGTCATGCCCACGACAGCATCAGCGGCAGCGGTGTTGATGCCATTGAAGAAGATATGATGAATCGTCTCCGGCAGGTGCTCGATCTCAGTGACAGCCTCGGCTCCCGGGCGCTTGCCCATATGCAGGAACAGATCGACACCTCTGCGCTTCCGTCGGATGCGGTCGTGCTGACGGTGTACAATCCCGCACCGAGAGAGCGGAGTGAAGTGGTTACGGCTGTTGTCGATCTGCCGTGGCAGGGACCACGTCCCCGGGGTCAGTTTACCTTGCGCGATGCGGAAAGCGGCAAAGCCATTCCCGTGCAGTGTGCGGCGCGCAAGCCCCACTGGGCAGTCATGAATCATGCCTTTGACGCACCAAACCTTATGAAGAGCGAGCGGTTCACCATTCATTTTGAAGCGACACAGCTGCCCGGCCTCGGCTATGCGACTTTTGTCGCCGACCTCTCCGGCAGCTTCGATACAGGCACACTGGTCACCGCCGCCAACACGCTGGAAAACGAGCATCTCCGTGCCGAAATCCGGCCGGACGGCACGATTACGCTCCTCGACAAACATACCGGCGTTTCCTATCCCGATCTGCATTACTTTGTGGATGACGGGGAAGGCGGCCATGCCTGGATGCACGTGCGGCCCGCCTATGACCGACCTGTCGACAGCCGGGGTTTTCCTGTCGTGATTTCCCTTGAAGAAGACGGACCGCTCCTCGCACGGTACCGTATTGAATACCGCATGTCTGTTCCTTCGGGCATTGACGACAACGGCGGCGATCCCTGGCAGCGGCTGGACGGTGTGGGCAATCATGCATCGCGCGGCACAATGGAAGAAGAAATGACCATTGTTTCCCGCATCACGCTGCGCAGAAACAGCCGGAGCCTCGAAGTGCAGACTTCTTTCGACAACCGGGCACAATGCCACCGGCTCCGGGTCATGCTGCCCACGCACCGCAAAGGAAAATACTGCCATGCAGAAAGTGCTTTCGATGTAGTGGAGCGGGAAACGGCCTTCGATGAAAACAGCGTCTGGCATGGCGCCAAAGGTGTCACCTTCCCCATGCAACGTTTTGCGGACGTGAGCGACGGCACCGCCGGCATTGCTTTTATCAGCGAAAGCCTCCGGGAATATGAAGTTACCGACACGGAAGACCGTGCGATTGCGGTGACGCTGCTCCGTGCCTATGAAATCAATCTTGCCACCGTAAGCTGCCGCTGGGAAACGCATCCTGAAATGATTCTTTCCCAGAGTCCGGGGCATCATGAATTCACTTACCGGATTCATCCCCATGCGGGAAATTATGCGGAGGGTGCCGTACTCGAGGAAGCGGATGATCTGGTGGCGCCTCTTGAACCGGTGCAGGCAGGCGTATGCAAAGGCCGTGCGCCCCTGCGCCAGGGATTCCTTACCGTATCCCCCGCCTCGCTGCTTCTTTCCGCTGTCAAGCAGGCGGAAGACGGTGCAGGCTGGGTCATACGGCTTTTTAACCCGACTGAAAGAACAATCGAAGGAAGTGTCACGCCGCCGCCTTCCGTTACCGGTGCCGCTCTCCTGACACTGGAAGAAAAACGGCAGGAGACCCTTTCGCTTGAGGCAGGACAACTGCACCTGTCGGTGGCGCCTAAAAAAATCGTGACACTGCTGCTGGAAAACTGAGCAGAAGAAACAATGAAATAAGCCTCTCCGGGAATCTGTTCCTGATCATGATATAATTTCCGGGCGGCATGCTGCTTTGTTTGTGGACGGGCTGCTGCCAACTGTCCCCACTGACCTGTCAGCTGTGCCGCCTGCTGAATAGAACGCTTTGCACTGAGAGGATTATGCAGACCATGAAAACTTCCGTTCTGAAAATAACAGGTCTTCTTTTTGTATGCGTGCTTGCCGCAGCCGCAGCAGACAGTAACGAAAACGCAGGGAAAGGATTTGAATCTATGGGGGGACCCTATCCCGACGATCCCAGGCATGTGCATCATTACCGACTTGATAACGGGCTGGAAGTCTTTCTTTCCGCCTGTGTCGATGAACCCCGTTTCTATGCGGAGATTGCAGTGCGTGCAGGCAGCAAAAACGATCCGCCCGACGCCACCGGTCTCGCCCATTATATGGAGCATCTTCTGTTCAAAGGCTCTGAAAAGCTGGGCACCCTGGATTATGAGAAAGAAAAGCCCCATCTGGAGCGTGTTTCCGAATTATACGAACAGCATTTCAACGCCACCGATCCGGCGGAACGGAAAGCCATCTATCAGCAGATCACAGAAGAATCTACCCGTGCAGCTGCCTATTCCGTTCCTAACGAACTTGACCGCACCTACTCCGCTCTCGGCGCCCGGAACCTCAATGCTCATACCTGGGTGGAGGAAGTTGTATATAAAGTCGATCTTCCGAAAAATTGTCTGGAACAGTGGGCAATGATCGAGTCAGACCGTTTCCTTCATCCTGTTTTCCGCCTGTTCCAGACGGAACTGGAAACGGTGTATGAAGAAATGAACAGGGCGCAGGACAACAAAAACCGTATCATTTCGGAAGCAGTCGCCGCCTGTGCATTCAAAAATCATCCTTACGGGCAGCAGACCACACTGGGCAAAGTGGAGCATCTGAAATCACCGTCCATCCGCAAGCTCGAAGAATTCTACCGGACCTGGTACGTGCCCAATAACATGGCCATTTTCATAGCCGGTGACATCGATCCGGACGAGACGATGGAAATTATAAACCGCTATTTTTCCTCCTGGGAACCCCGCCCCATTCCCGAACAGAAACAGTGGCAGGAAGATCCGCTTCGCGGAAGAGAACAGGTGACCGTTTCCTATGAAGGAGAGGAATTTGTGCTCCTCGGCTTCCGGACGGTTCCTTTCCTGCATCCCGACAGGCTGCCTCTGCTTATGCTCGATATGATGCTTGACAACTCCGAAGCGGGGTTGATCAATCTCAATCTGAACAAAAACCAGCGCGTGCAGAGTGCAGGCGCCTACCCGATGATCTTCAATGACTACGGCATGCAGTATCTCTACGGCACACCCAAAGAAGGGCAGAGCAAAGAAGAAGTGGAGGCACTGCTCCTCGAACAACTGCGCATCATCAGGGCTGGCGAATTCGATGACTGGCTCATTCCTGCCATCAACAATTATTTTCAGAAATCAGAAAAAGCAAAACTGGAAAAATACAGTTCCTGTGTTCCTCTGATGCGCGATGCCTGGCTCGCTTACGAGCCCTGGGAGGATGCTTACCGTTTTCTTGACCAAATGGCAGCGGTGACCCGGGAGGATGTGATCCGCGTCGCCAATGAATATTTCGGTGAGAACTATGTGGCGGGCTACCGTGAAGATGGGTCACACAACCCGCCACTGGTGGAAAAACCGCCTCTGCCGGATATTAATATAGATGCCGCTGCCCAATCTGATCTTGCAAAAGCCGTACTGGCACTGCCTCAGCCCGATGTCGCACCGGTCTTTCTTCAGGAAAACCGTGACTACAGGAAGCTGCAGGACGAACGCGGCATCACGCTTTACCATACGCCGAATCCCTATAACGACCTCTTTTCATTAACCTTTAGCTTTCCTCTCGGTACCCGGCAGGATAAACGTCTGGCGGCAGCGACAAATCTTTTCTCAAAAACAGGTACAGAAACAAAAAGCCCCGACGAACTGCAGATTGAGTGGTTCAAGCGGGGTTCTTCTTTCAATATCTCCGCCTCTGCCAACGATGTGGTTCTGATAATTCTCGGGCTGGATGACCAGCTGCCGGCAACCTTGGCACTGCTGCAGGAAATGCTTGAGCATCCGGCAGTAACGGAAGAAAGCCTGGAGACTATGAAAGCCGTAACCCTGAAGATTCAGGCGGATCTTCGCAAAGACCCCGGCGGACTGATGACGGCGCTTTCCAGCTACATGGCTTATGGCGAAGAATCCGCTGCCCGCCAGTGGCTTCCTGCCGACCAGCTGAAAGCACTGACTGCCGCCGAGCTGCAGGCACTGCTGCGAAGTCTTTTTACTTACAAATATCATGTGTTGTATTCCGGCACGATGACACCCGAAGAGGCACTGCGTCTTACCGGGTCGCTGTGCAGAAGTGATGCGCCCCTGACGGATCGACTGCCTTATTATCAGCCCACCATGCGCACGCCCGAAAAAAATGAGATCTTCTTCACTCAGCGCGAAATGGGGCAGGCACACATTACCATACGGTATCCCGGCGTAAACTATGATCCCGAGCTCATGGCACAGGTCAATCTCTTCAATGAGTATTTTTCAGGGGGCATGTCCGGTCTTGTTTTTCAGGAGCTGCGGGAAGTGCGAGCCCTTGCGTACGCCGCCTATGCCGCCTATCAGCCGGGAGCACGCCGAACGGAGCAGAACACCATGGAGGGCATGATTCAGACCCAGGCGGATAAAGCGCCTGAAGCCATTAACGCCTTTATCGATCTGCTCGACAACATGCCCCTTTCAGCGGAACGCTTCAAACAGGCAAGAGAAACCCTTCTCAAGGATTTTGCGTTCACCCGGACTTCGTTCCGGGAAATTCCGGCACTGGCGCTCTCCTGGGAGCGCAAGCAGATCGAACCGGACCCCAGAGAAAAGGTGTATCAGAAGATTCAGCAGATGACCAGTATCGACATCCTCGCAACATTTCATAAAGAACATATTGCCGGAAAAGCAAAACTTATTTCTGTGCTGGGCGATACAGCACGCCTCGATTTCAATGCTCTCGGCGGTATCGCCGAAGTGCGGACGCTGACGCCGGACGAACTGTTTATCAACTGATGCCTGCCGGCAGGAGGGTTAAGTGTCCGGAGCAATCCGGTCCGGGAGAAGCCTGTGTCTGAAAAAAGCAGCGACGACATGAAGACACCTCAGGCCGCTACATTGCAGGAGCGCCCCGCTTTCCTCCCGCCACTGGAAAGAATGCGTCGGGAGCGACGGCTGACACTGCTCTTTTTCACCGGATTTATGCTCCTTGCCGCCCTCTTTCATCTGCTTGCTTCAGAGCATTCCCCTGCCGAAGCACCGGCTGTGCCCCACGCTGTAACGGAGGAACATCTTCCGTGAAAAGGGACCAGAGACAGCAGAAGCACGACGAAGTCTTTTCAGAACACACCACTTTTTTCCCGGAGGATGCCACAGAAACAGGTCTGTGCCTGCTGGCACTCACACTGCCTCTGGGTATCGGCGCACGTGTCGCCGGTCCTCTTTATCTGCATCATCCGGCGCTGCTCCTTCTCCTCTTCCTCCTCGGCAGAGATTGGCAGCGCATCAAAAGGCTGACCGTTCCTTTCGAACTGATCTTCCCTGCGACGCTGCTGTGTCTCCTGTCACTGCTCCTGATCCCTGGAGGCTCCGCCGCTGTAGCCGGAAAAATAATTGCCTTTTCTCTTTTCTTTCTGCTTATTTATCACAGCACCCGAAGGAGTGCTGTGGTCTGGCGGGCGCTTCAACTCTCTCTGTGGTCGAGCAGTCTGGTGATCCTGCTCAGTCTGCCGGCACAGCACGGGCTTCTCTTCCCCACTGCATTTCAGCCCGGAAACTCCTTTGTCTGGCTGGGACCTTCCAATTTCCGCTCCGGTCCCTTTCACCTCATCGCTGTGCTGCTGCTTCCTTTTCTGCTGCTGACTGCACGGATGACAGGTATGCACCGTTCCAGGCATTCTGTTGCTCTGCTGGAAACACTGCCGGCGCTGCTGCCGGGTATTGTTCTGTATCAGTCAGGCACTTTTCCCGCTTCCGGGACCGATTCCGGAACCGCTTTTCTTTTCCCCGCATTACCGCTGACCCTGACGGCACTCTGGCTCGCCGCACGCACCGCCGCAAAACTGCAGGTCGCACGGAGCCACATGCCTCAGGCGCTTGCTGCACTCCTTGCTCTTTCTGTATTGACAGGAACGGTATTTTTTCTCCTGACCGACAATATGCCCGACGGCTACGCTGTTTTTCTCTTTGCGCTTCTTGCCGCCTGCGCCAAACCCCGCCTGAAATGGAATGAGACCGCACCGCACGGCACTGTGCTTCTGATACTGCCTGCCGCACTCCTGCTTATTTTTAATCTGACTTTCATCCGCAGCGGTGATCCCCGCCATTACGGACATACGGCGGAACAGGCGCTCCACAGCCGGGATTATGCCGCACTTCAGGCACAGCTGGACTTTGTGCAGAACCGGTGTCCCGGCGAAAGATATGCCGATTTCTGCGAAGCGAGACTTCATCTGGCACTGGGCAATCTGGATACTGCCCGTCACTGCTTTGCACAGTCGCTCCTGCCCGGCAGAAACAGGCTCCTGCCGCCGCCGGGAACACAGGAAATTACCCGCTTTCTCGATGACATGCGAGATGCCAGTTCCGCTCTCCCTGAATCGCTCCGCGGTATCGCCTATGAACAGGCACTGCTGGCGGCAGGGCGGGAACGGCATGCCCTTTCGCTGCTCGAAATTCGCAATCCTGTCGAGACGCACACAACACTGAATCCCCTCCCCGCGGCTGCCGCACTGGCGCAGCTTCTCGAAAGGCCGGAGCTCGAAGAGAAATTCCGCCGATGGGACGGAGCGTTGCTCGCAGCGATTCTGAAATCGGCGCATCCCCTCAACGAACTCAGAGTAGCGCCGCCGGGCTTTCCCGAAAACAGGCTGCCGCTGATCGCCTGTGCCCGCATTGAGGGGAATCGGGTGGAACTGTCCCTTTTCTCTCCTGCCAGGGAGGAAGGCGCGTCTTATATCAACCCGGCAGCAACAGAGATCTTTTCTCCGGAGCATTCTTTTCCTGATTTCTGGGGAGAGCTGTATCAGAACGGATCCGGCGCATGGCGGCTGCCTTTTTCCGTTTCCGCGGAGCTGGCGCCCCTCGACGAAGCGCCTTTCTCTTTCTATCCTGATGCCATGCCATCCGATCCGGAAACCGAAGGTATCACACAACTGGTCATTTATATACCCGGCAGCGGAGAAACGCCATGACCCTTAGCTCCATCGAATCAAAACTGATGACATCAATGCGTGCGGTGCTGGCGGAGGCAGGCGCTTTATCAAAAAATCGCCTCATCCTCGCCGCTGTGTCAGGCGGACAGGACTCCATGGTACTGCTTCATCTCTTGAACCGCCTCGGCGTGCCTCTTATCGCCGCCCACTTTGATCACGGCACCCGTTCAGGGGAAAGTGCGCTGGACGCAAAGCTGGTCGAAGATTTTTGCGTAGAAAAAGGGATCCCTTTCCGCTCCGCCCGGGAAAGCCTGGAAGAAGATGCCCGCCGTACAGGCGAGAACTTTGAGGCACTGGCACGGCGGAAACGCTATGCCTATCTTACGGACACGGCGCACCGGGAAGGTTGCGAAGTCATCGCTACAGGCCATCATCTCAATGACCAGGTGGAAACGATTTTAATGGGATCGCTGGGTCTGGCGAGCAGTTTCGGCGGAAGCGGCATGGAGCCTGTATGCAGAAAAAACGGGTTCCTTCTGGTCAGGCCCATGCTCCACATCCGCAAAGAGGATATTGACGCCTGTGCCCGGAGTGCAGGCGTGCCCTGGCGTGAAGACAGCAGCAATCCCGATCAGCGCTATGCACGAAATCGTATCCGCAGCATCCTTCTGCCGGTCATCGACTCGCTGGGCAGCCACTGCAAAGCTCAGCTGGCGGAACGGGCGGCACTTCAACGGGAAGCATTGCACTACCTCGATGAAGAAGGCGGAAGGGTACTGAAACAATGCGGCCGGGCCGGGCATCAGCGGAACATCCTTCTTTATCTCGAACATGAAAAATTGTGCAGCTATCCGCCCCTGCTTGTCCGTCATGCCTTGCGTGTCCTTGCCCGGCTTCTCAAAGTTGTCTTCAGCCGGGCGGATATCAACCGGATCCATCGTCTTCTCATGGACAGCAAACCCGGAAAAGAATATGATCTCGTGGAGGGACTGATCCTTTACAAGCGCGGCAAGGAATGCATGATCTTTCGGAATCTCCCTGCTTTAGAAGACGCTTGGCCTACCGTGCCCACACCCGGCGAAATCATTTACAGCCATTTTTCTGTGCAGACTTCATTTCCCGAACCGCTGCATGTTATGCATCTCATTGAGTATGCCGCTTCACAAGGCATCTTTTATTTCTATGAGTGGCAAGTTGAGTACCCTCTTTATATCCGTACGTGGGACGGCATAGGATGGATGGTCCCTTTTGGCTCTTCCAAAGCAAAGCCCATTAATAAAATACTGCGAGAAAGAGGAATCCCTCCCACACTGCGAAGACTGGAATGTATCATTTGTGATGAACTGCAGAGAGATCTGCTTTTCTCTTCAGGTCATAGAACCGATATGGCTGTTCTCTCAGAGCACCATTCGAATTCCATTCTGGCAATTAAAATTACGCCCCTTGACACTTCCGACCCGGATATAGTTGCATACTTTGACAGCAGCGACTAGAATAGCTGTGCAAGCGATGGTCGCTCCCGCAGGATTCAATTTTCTTCTGGTATAAAGGATTTTATGATGACCTTTGTCCGCTGTTCTTTGGCTCTTCTGCTCTTTGCACTTCTGTTCGGTCTGGCCGCTGAGGCGGAAGGTCCCGACCGCACCTGCTTTCAGGAAGCCGGGCACTGGCAGCCTGCCATTGACCTCGGTGCCGATATGGCGATTGTTTACGGCGTTAACGACAGCTTCGCCGACCGGGTTCGGCAGTGGCGTGAAAAGGGCTATTCCATCGGCATGATGACGGGCATCGCCTGGGGCGGCTATGATGATTATTACCGCACGGCGGACGGCTTCAAAAAAGATGAAGTGCAGACCCGTAAATCAGGAAAATTGTATATGCACGGCGACAGCACCACCGTCGGCTATAACGTGCCTACCGATGCCTACATCGACTATATCAAGCAGGTGGTGAATCCTGCCGTGGATCTCGGTGCACAGGCAATTTTTCTGGAAGAACCCGAATACTGGGCGGAAGCCGGTTGGAGCGAGGCCTTCAAAGAAGAATGGCTGCGCTTCTACGGAGAGCCGTGGCAGGAGCCCGATTCAAGCCCCGATGCGCAATACCGTGCCTCCAAACTTAAATATGAACTCTATTTCAAAGCGCTTCGCGAAGTTTTCCGCCATATCAAAGAACGGGCGGCAGCACAGGGCAGAGAAGTGGAATGCCATGTGCCCACCCACAGCCTCAACAGTTATGCGCAGTGGCGGATTGTAAGCCCCATGTCACACCTCATGGATCTCGAGGAAATGGACGGGTATATCGCCCAGGTCTGGACAGGCACTGCCCGTACGCCCAATCTGTACCGGGGCGTGCAGAAAGAACGTACTTTCGAATCGGGCTTCCTCGAATACAGCCAGATGGTCGCCATGGTCCGGCCCACAGGAAGAAAACTCTGGTTCCTCGCCGACCCCATCGAAGACAACCCGAATTACAGCTGGCGCAACTACAAGGAGAATTATGAATGCACCGTCATCTCCTCGCTGCTCTGGCCGGAAAACTACCGATACGAAATCATGCCCTGGCCGACACGCATCTTCAAGGGGAGCTATCCCAAAGTGGATCTTGACACAAAATCGGATGACCGCGAAGGGATCCCCGCCGACTACGCCGCCGAACTCATGGCCGTCACCAATGCCCTCAACCATATGGATCAGGATAAGGTCCAATACGATACAGGAACACAGGGGATCGGCGTGCTCGTTTCGGATACTCTCATGTTTCAGCGGGCTGCACCCCGGGGCAGCGATGCCCTGCTCAGCAATCTCTACGGCATTGCCATGCCCCTCGTCAAACACGGTATCCCCGCCCGCTTCGTCCAGATGGAAACCCTCACACAACCGGGCGCCCTCGACGGCATCCATCTGCTGCTCATGACCTATGACGGACAGAAACCGCTCAAACCCGATTATCATGAAGTGCTGGATCAGTGGGTACGCGGAGGCGGTGCGCTCCTCTTTGTCGATGACGGTTCCGATCCCTACAACCGGGTGCGTGAATGGTGGAATGATGAAGGCAAAAACGATGCCCTCCCGCAGGATGACCTTTTCAGACGGCTCGGCATCAGCTCTGAACAGGCGGACACGCCTGTGGCGGTGGACGGGGGCCGGGTCTATGTCATGAACATCTCGCCGACCCGCCTCGCTAAACAGACAGAAGGCGCCGAACGGCTCATGCAAGCGGTGGCGCTTATGCTGCAGCAGAAAGGGATCACCCTGCAGACCCGGAACTATATGAAACTGCGGCGCGGTCCGTTCCTGATTGCTTCGGTGATGGATGAATCGATTTCTGAACAGCCGCTGTCGCTGCAGGGTTCCTTTATCGATCTGCTGGATGCCGCCTTGCCTGTCGTGAAAGAAAAAACGCTGGAGCCCGGTCAGCGCTGCCTCCTCTTTGATCTTGACTGGGCGGCAGCACATCATGCCACGGCTGAAGTGGCAGCCGCCTCCTGCCGTGTCCGCGAAGAAAGCATGAACGGAAGCACCTTCTCCTTTGTAACCAGAGGCCCCGAAAATGTCCGGGCGCGCATGCGCATACGCCTGCCGAAAGCACCGGAAACAATCACCGTCGCCCCCGATGATACCGAGTTCCTCTCGGCATGGGACAGTAGCAGCGGCACGCTTATGCTCGAATGCGACAATCAGGCAAAGGACATCCGTTTCTCCTTGCAGCTGCAATAAAAACAGTTTTGACTTTGCCCGCCTGTCTCGCCATACTTTTTATATAGAACAACTGCTTAAAGGAGACGGTTATGCGTTTTTTCAGCGTGATTTTTTGTCTTTCTCTGGCGTTAACTGCCACAGCTGCAGATTTCAGCGTGCTGCCTGCCAATCCGGATGGCACGCCGCATGCCGCCATGATGTACAAATACCTCCTGCATGAGGCAGAAGGGTGTCTCAACGCGCGCATGGAAGCCTATGAAGCACTGAAGACGGAAGCAGACATTCTCGCCTGGCAGGAGAACTTGCGCAGCCGTTTTACTGAGAGTCTTGGCGGTTTTCCGGAACGCTGTCCCCTGAATGCACGTATTACCGGACAGGGCGAAAAAGAGCACTTCCGTTATGAGAAAGTCATTTTTGAAAGTCAGCCAGGATTGCTGGTGACCGCTATTCTATATCTCCCCAAAGGACAGGGACCCTGGCCGGGCGTCATTGTTCCCTGCGGGCATGCAGCCGAGGGAAAAGGTATGGATGCCTATCAGCGTGCTTCCATGCTTCTGGCTGCCAACGGCACGGCGGCGCTCTGCTACGATCCCATCGGTCAGGGTGAACGCTGCACATTTCTCAAAGAAGACGGTTCGGTCGAACTGGGCTCTGTTATTGACCATACCCTTGTGGGTGCCAAGGCGATTCTGACCGGCATGAACACCGCTTCCTTCCGTGTCTGGGACGGCATGCGCGCCATCGATTATCTTCAGAGCCGAGACGACATCATTGCTGACAAAATCGGCTGCACCGGGAACTCAGGCGGCGGCACGCTAACCAGTTATCTCATGGCACTGGATCCGCGTATTGTCTGCGCTGCCCCTTCCTGCTATCTGACCAGCTTCGACCGGCTGCTCAACACCATCGGGCCCCAGGACGCCGAGCAGAATGTTTTCGGGCAGATCAGCTACGGGTTTGACCATGCCGACTATCTGCATCTGCATATGCCGAACCCCGTCCTTATGTGCGTGGCAACCAGAGACTTCTTCGACATTAACGGCACCTGGTCCACTTTCCGGCAGGCGAAAAGACTCTATACCCGTCTGGGTGTGGCAGAACGGATTGATCTTATCGAAAACGACGAAGAACACGGATTTCACAAAGCACAGCGGGAAGGGATGGTCCGCTGGATGAGCCGCTGGCTGCTGCAGCAGGATCGCTTTATTACCGAGCCGGATTTTGATATTTTTACGGAGAAAGAATTCCTGTGCACTGACAGGGGTCAGGTCATTTACGAAGCAGGCGCCCGTTCCATCCTCGACCTGCTTTCAGAACGTGAGAATATGCTGGCACAGAAACGCACCGCCTTCAACCGTTCTGCTGACCCCTCTGCTATCCGGGAGAAAATAAAAGAGCTGATCGCATTGCGCACGAGTGATACAGCTGCGCCCGAAGCGCTTGTGCTGAAAGAAGACACTTATAAGGGAATCCCCCTCCAGTATCTGGCTCTGAACCCTGAGCCCGGCATTGTACTCCCGGCATTGCTCGCCATGCCCGAGGCTTTTACCGGAAGCTGGATACTCATCTGTTCGGCAGAAGGCAAAGCATCTCTTTTTGGAAACCCGGAAAGAATACAGGCCCTTCTGAAAGAAGGCAACGCTGTCCTTGCTCTTGATCTGCGCGGTCTTGGCGAAAGCGCCAATCATGAGGGCGGACTCGGCTGGCACAAAACCGTAGGCCCTGACTGGCAGGACTTTTTCCTGGCTTTTCTGCTCGGGCGCAGCTATGTCGGCATGCGCACCGAAGACATACTCACCGCCGCGCATTGGCTGAAGACCAAAGAAGACAAAGCGATCCGGCTGATAGCGACTGGCGAGGCAACCGTTCCGGCACGGCATGCCGCAGCTCTGGAACCGGATCTGTTCAAAATGCTTCGTCTGGAGGGCGGCATCCCCTCCTGGGCAGAGGTGGTGCATACGACCCGGGCAAAGCATCAGCTGATCAATACCGTTCACAATGCCCTTGCCTGGTATGACCTGCCCGACCTTACAGCGCTGACTCAGGCGCAGGTGGAAGAAATCAGCAGCACTGTGCCGGAATTCTAAGCAGCGCCGCTTTCGATTTTTCCTTATACCGCAATCCGGCTGAAAAGAGGCGTTTCCGGCTGCATACTGCTGTCAGTGCAATGCCGGAGCTGTCATTTCTTTCCACTGGTCTTTATAGACGAAAAAGTTCACACCGTCCGCTCCGGCTGCACGAACACCCGCGGCTGTTTCCGCCATGAGCGGATCGTCAATATAAATAATGGGGGCAAGTTCTTTTTCATCGCCGATAAGTGCACGGGCACGACGGGTCTCCAGTGCCACCGCTTGCGGAGGCAGCGCTTTTTTGACTGCTTCGACAGAGGGCGCATCCATAAGTCCGGCAAAACCTGTCAGGTTCAGAACAGCTTCCATCACCGCCTTTTCACCCGCCGTTCCGGAAACACCGAGCACATCAGGCAGCTCGGCGAGTTCCCAGTTCAGGCAGGCAGGGCCGGGATGATCCGGATAGTTTCTGTAGATCATGGGCGCAAAAACACCCACAAAAGATTTCAGATCTTCGTAGGATTGTCCCACCAGCGGTGCGAGGCAGGGTGTAAAAATGTACACACCCATACGAAGCCCGGCGCCATGGATAATCTCCGACAGCGCACGAAAATGCGCAGTCGTGCAGACACGCCGGAACCGCAGCCATTCAAGAAGTCCCGGCAGTCTGCCGAGCTCCTCCAGCCAGGCGGTCGGCGCTGCAGATCCGAAACGAACGGCAGCATCCGCCAGCCCGGAGCCCGTCAGCAGGTCATGGAGCTTTGTCACATCCCGCTTCATCAATGCAAAATCCATATCCAGTTCACGGGCACGCCTCTCCGCATGCCCGGAAAAGTCGGTCAGAAACGGAAGGAGCCCGCTTGCCGGAGAAGCAAAGCGTACGCCGTCGACCAGAATCCCTTTGACCCCGGGTGTTTGTGCCATTTTCCGGTAGCTCTCGAGCGAGGCTTCTCTGATTTCATCGCAGCAGGGTGATCCGGAGCCGAACCAGTCCTGAGGCTGTCCGAAAATATCCCGGGAACGCAAGGCGTCCTCATTCCGGATCAGCGAAAACCCGCCGCCACACATCCAGGCCTCCATCCCGGCGCCATTGATCGCTTCAATAGCAGCCTCGCCATTGGCGACCACACGCTCAAAACCGCATGCTTTCATTTCTGCTGCCGTGGCTGCCGGGTCGTCGCCGCCCAGACCATGGATCCACCGGTGATACGCATTCTTTGCGGATGCACTTTCTGCCTGAGACGCCGCACCCTGTAAAGCCGCCGTCAGACCGACACCCGCCGCCGCACTGTAAAGAAAATGCCGTCTGTCCATACCCGGATGTGTCATTACTGTTATTCCTTCCATTTAATGCCGCTGCATTTTCGGGTGATCAAGAATATCAAGGACGCCCCGCAGATCCGGAAAAGGTGAAATGTAATCCGCCACTTCCTTCAACGCCGGAACCGCATTTGACGGGCAGGCAAAAAATCCGACTGATTCCCGGATGGACAGATCGCCCAGTGTATCACCGATGCCCGCCATCTCTTCCCGGCGGAGGCCGAATTCTTCCGCCAGCGTCCGGATCGCCGATCCTTTGGTCACCCCTTCAAGATCAATATTCAGATAAAACTGGCTCGGCGAAATTTTGAGCCGAAGCCCCGGCACGGTATCAGCAAAGGCGTGGATTTTCGGTATCACCGCCGCAAAGCAGGAAGGATCCTCAGAAAAAAGCGACATCTGCGCTTCTTTGCCGAACTGATAGAGCAGCCCGGGAACGGCAGGCAGAATCTCGGCCGTGATATAATCCCGCACCCGGTGAAGCCCCTGAATCATTTCTGTTGTGATGGATGAGGCGAAACTGGAGAGATTGCTGTCCAGCCGGTAGATTACCGCGCCCGACTCGCAGATAGCCGGGAAACATATGTCCAGCAGTTTCATCAACACTTCCACATAAGGCTGCGGTCTGCCGGTACACAGGGTGAGCGGCGCCAGCGTGCTTTCTCCTGAAGAAGCACGACGGCAGCGCTCCGCAAAAGTGTGGAAAAGTTCGCCGTCCCAGGCACACGACTCTTCGGGAGAAATACACCCGTCTACATCAGACACTATCAGTCGGACGCTCATAAATACAGGTCTCCGTAATAAGAATGGATAGGAAGAAGGCAGCGGCAAAATGGCAGAAAAGGATCCTGCCGCACCGCACACAGTCCTCAAAGTATATCATGGTACGCTTTCATTCACAGAGCCCGAATCA
>Ga0255345_1000783_pt1 | contig 50204 bp, 49 predicted proteins | sample wastewater_treat_6_FD_192415 | JGI IMG/M metagenome (GOLD analysis project Ga0255345, IMG submission 192415) | Wastewater microbial communities from Lulu Island WWTP, Vancouver, Canada - plant20 | ecosystem: Engineered > WWTP > Wastewater > Unclassified | place: Canada: Vancouver, British...
TTTGCAAAAGCAGAAAAATCAATATCACCATAGTCTATTGTTGCTGCATCAAGAAATACAATTTTTTCTCTCATAAAAAACTCCTCGATTTTTTTAGAATAAATCAAATTCCTGTATGAGTTTGTCAACAAGATTTGAAAAGTGTTTAATTGCCATCTCAACAGGTTCAGGTGAACTCATGTCAACACCTGCATCTATCAATTCTTCCAGAGGATATTTGCTTCCACCAAGCTTAAGAAAAGATATGTAGGCATCCCTTGCGCTTTCCCCATGATTTAGCACTCTTTCTGCAAGGGCAATAGCTGCTGAGATACCTGTTGCATATTTATAAACATAAAAGGCAGAGTAAAAATGCGGAATGCGCAAAAATTCCAGTGTAAGCTCATCATCTATTTTAAGGTGATTGCCAAAGTATGCTTTTAGCAGATCCCTGTAAGAGTTTCTCATAACCTCAAGTGTAAGTGGCTCGTTTTTTTCTACAATCTCATGGGTGATTTTTTCAAACTCAGCAAACATTGTTTGTCTGTAGAGAGTTGCACGGATATTATCGATCTCTCTGTTTAAGATGTAGGCTTTCATCTTTTTGTTATCTTTGTAAAGGTCAAGTAGATAATGGCTCAGTAGTGTTTCGTTAAAGGTTGAAGCTACCTCTGCTACAAATATGGTATAATCAGCATTTACATAGGGTTGATTTTTTTTTGAGTAGTAGGAGTGCATGGAGTGTCCTGCTTCATGTATCAGAGTATATAGAGAGTTGATGTTTTTATCTTCATAGTTAAGGAGTATGTAAGGGTAGGAGTCATAGCAGCCAGAGGAATAGGCACCGCTTCGTTTTCCTTTATTTTCATATCTGTCAACCCATCCGCCAAGGAGTCCCTCTTTCATTATTTCTGTGTATTCCCTGCCAAGTGGGGCAAGTGCCTGGACACAGGTCTCTACAGCCTCTTCATAGGTCATAGAAAAATCAACATTCTTTACAATTGGGACATAGGTATCATAGAAGTGGAGTTCATCTAAGTGGAGAGCTTTTTTTCTAAAGTCTAAATATTTAAATAGTGGAGTCAAGTTTGAGTGAATTGTATTTATTAAATTGTCGTAAACCTTTTCTGGAACATTATCAGAAAATAATGAGGCAGCTCTGCTACTTTTAAAGTTTCTCACTCTGGCAAAAAATACGTCTTTTTTATTTGAGTGCTCAAGGGTGGCAGATATTGTGTTTTTTAAATTGTCATAAGATCTGTAATATTGTTTAAATACAGTTTCACGAACATTTCTACTTTCATCTTGCAAGAGTGTTGAAAAGTTTCCATGGCTGAGTTCAATTTCTTTCCCAGAGCTATCTTTAACAATTCCAAATTTTATATCTGCATTATCAAGCTGGCTAAATACCTGTGCGGGAGCATGAGCTATTTCCCCTGCCATTGCAAGGATCTGTTCAATTTCTTTACTTAAGGTGTGAGGTCTGTAGCGTATAATCTTTTCAAGATAAAATTTATACTCCTTCATTGAAGGCTCACAGATATATTTACTCATAACCTCTGGATCAATGGATTGAATTTCTGGGACTATAAAGCTTGAGGCTTCAGATATTCTTGTGTAAAGGTTTACGCTTTTTTGATACATTGCCAGATATGTTTGATTGCTCTTATCTTCATCGCTTTTTAAATGAGCATAAGTGTAAAGCTTTTCCAATTGTCGTGATAGATTTAAATCAAATTCAATAGCAGCTTTAAAGGCATCAAAGGACTTTGCAAGTCTGCCTTTGAATTTTTCGTATTCTTCGATTTTCGATTCAAGTTCTTTGTATAGGCTATCCCATTGCTGATCATCTTTAAACATGGGGGTTAAGTCCCATTTATATTCATTTTTTATCTCGTTTCTTGCTGGTATGGATTGAAATGACATTTTTCACCTCTTGAAAATTAAACTTTTAGCAAGATTATTAGCAGCAGCTTTTTACTCAAGTAAAAATATGAATAACTTTTAATTTTTGCCTATTTGTGAGTTTTTAAATTTATGTTAATTTTATGGAATTTTGCATAGCAATGTGAGTTAATGCTTTTGAATTTGAGGTTTAATTTTATAATGACCTAAAAACTATAAGTGATAAGGTCATGAATATGGATGATGATGATAGGTTAATACAATTAAAGGGCATTATAGCTAATGAGAAAGTAGTTACCCATTTTCAACCAATAGTTTCAGTTAAAAAAAAGCAAATAGTAGGATTTGAGGCTCTTAACAGAGGAGTGCGAGAATGTGGACTGATTGCACCAGATATACTTATGGTGTATGCTAAAGGTTTGGGACTGTCCTTAGAACTTGATAGACTTTTCAGGAAAAAGGCTTTGGAATCTTTTAAGAGTATTTATGCCATTGATGGGGAAAAGTTTTTATCTATAAATGTAGAAAGCGATGCAATAATAAAAGGCTTTGGATCAAAGAAATTTTTAAATTCTGTAATTCAAAATGGTATATCCCCCTCTGCAATTGTCATAGAAATTCTTGAATCAGACATAAGCGATATGGATATAATTTTTAAATTTGTTGAGGAATATAGGAATCTCGGCTTTCTTATAGCACTTGATGACTTTGGAGCAGGCTTTTCAAATTGGTCAAGAATTGTAAGTCTGCGACCAAATATAGTGAAATTAGACAAATCTCTCACAGAGGGTGTTTGCAATGATTTTTATAAGCGGGAGGTAGCGGCGTCAGTTACTCATCTTGCACATAAAACAGGTGCTCTTGTAATTGCGGAGGGAGTGGAGACGCTGGAGGATGCTCTGGTTGTTATGGATTTTGGGGCAGACATGCTGCAGGGATATTTCTTCAGTAAACCATTAGATGATTTAGATCTATTGGATGAAGTTTCAAGGGAAATAACTGAGCTTTCTGCAAAACTCATTAAAAGTAAAAGTAGGATGATTCTGGAAGCAGAAAGGGAACTTAAGTTTTATTTTGATAGAGCACATGAAATTGCCGGAGCTCTTTCAGAAATTGATGAAACCTTTATAAATTCTATTCTGCATGACAAAATAGATAAGGATGAAGTTATTGAATGTGCCTATGTTTTGAATAATGATGGAATTCAAATAAGCGATAGCATAGTTAATACAAAAATAATTGGAAAATTTCAAAGCGTTATGTTCCATCCGGATAAAATAGGGGCAGACCAATCTGGTAAGGAATATTTTTATCTTATCTCAGCTGGAACTGATGTGGCTGTTACAGAACCCTATTTGTCCTCAGCAACAGGTAATATCTGTGTCACAGTTTCAGTTACGTATCACAATAAAAGTGGAATAAAGCGCATTCTTTGTGTTGATATGAAAAAGTAAAGGATGATTAAAAAAAAGATTTTCTGGATCTAAAACTTGACATTTTTAATAGCTTTTTTAATGGTTAAAAATTTGAGTTTATTGTAACCTAAGGAGATTTATATGGTCCAGATAAAGAGGTATAAGGAGCTTACAACTACAGAGTTGGATAGGCTTTTTAATAGATTTGGTGAGGATTTTAGCTCAATTATGATAAATACAGTTGTTCCCATCGTTCAGGATGTTAGGGATAATAGGGAAGAAGCTGTTATAAAATATACTCATAAGTTTGATGGAGTGAAGCTTGATTCTGTATATGTCACAGAGGAAGAAATTGAAAGGGCTCATAAAAATACTTCCAAGGAACTCCTTGCAGCATTTATGGAAGCAAGAAGAAATATTGAAGAGTTCCACAGAAGGCAGCTAAGGGATAATTCTATTTATAGCAGAGAAGATGGAACTATTTTAGGAATGACATATCAGGCAATAGAAAGTGCTGGTATTTATGTCCCTGGCGGCAAAGCCTCTTACCCATCATCTGTCCTGATGGGAGTTATACCTGCACAGATTGCAGGGACAAAGAATATAACAGTCATAACTCCTCCTGATAAAAATGGCAATATTCCTGATGTAACTCTTGCAATATGTAAGGAGCTTGGACTTACAAAGATTATAAAATCTGGAGGGGCGCAAGGTATTGCCCTGGCTGCTTTTGGTTCACCTATATTGCCAAAATCAGAAATTATTGTAGGACCTGGGAATATCTATGTAACAGCAGCAAAGACATATCTGTTCAGCATGGGAATAATTCAGATAGATTCCATGGCAGGTCCAAGCGAGGTTTTAATTATATCTGATGAAAAATCCAATCCCAAATGGGTTGCCTGGGACTTTTTATCTCAGGCAGAACATGAAGAAAGAGCTCTGGCTGTCCTTGTTACAACATCTGAAAAGCTTGCCCGTGAGGTCAATGAGCATATAGAAGAAGACATTAAATCAGGGAGGGGCAGGCATGAGATAAAAAAGACCTCTATACAAAATGGAATTATAATTTTAGTTGATACAATTGAAGAGGCAATTGATTTTAGTAATAAATATGGCCCAGAGCACATGGAATTCATGGTGGATAATCCTCTTGAGTATCTGGATAAAATAAAGAACGTTGGCTCTCTATTTTTGGGTAGATATGCCCCTGTCGCTGTAGGGGATTATTACTCAGGGACAAATCATATTTTGCCAACAGGGGGAGCTGCAAGATTTTCCTCTGGCACATCAGTGGAAACCTTTATGAGACGGACAACCTTCCAGCTTTTAAATAAAGAGTCATTACAAAAGGCAAAAGGACCTGTGACTCTTATGTCTGAATATGAGGGTTTTGGTGATAAGCATGGCGGTTCGGTAAAGGTCCGCTTTGAATAAGCTTTTAATTTTATAAGGAGTAATTTAATGGCACAAAAGGCCTGGTTTATACTTGAAGATGGAACAGAATTTGAAGGGAAACTTTTTGGCTTTGAAGGTGAGACAATAGGGGAGGCTGTTTTTAATACCTCCATGAGTGGATATCAGGAGGTATTAACAGATCCATCCTATTGTGGCCAGATTGTTGCGATGACATACCCAATGATTGGTAACTACGGTGTAAATGGTGAGGATGTAGAGTCCGAAAAAATACAGGTTGCAGGTTTTGTAGTTAAGGAATATAGCAAAACCTATTCAAATTTCAGGGCAACTGGTTCACTGGGGGATTATCTCAAAGAGGGTAGAATTGTTGCCATAGAGGGTGTTGACACAAGGATGCTTACAAGGCATCTGAGAGATAAAGGAGCAATGAGATCAGGAATTTTTCTTGATAAGAAGAATGCTATCGAGAGATTAAAGGCTCATCCTCAGATGAACGGGCTTGATCTTGCATCAAAAGTGACCTGTCTGCAGAAATACGAATTCGGCCAAAGGGATGCGTCAAATCCTTCTGTGGCTGTCTATGATTTTGGTGTTAAGAGAAATATCTTAAGGCTGCTTAATTCCTCTGGATTTAATGTTACTGTATATCCTGCAGCAACTCCTCTAAAAGATGTTATTGCCGATGGTGCAAAGGGCGTGTTTTTATCCAATGGACCTGGTGATCCTGCTGCTGTTACTTATGCCTATAATTTAGTTCATGATATTGTGAAAGAAGAGATTCCATGTTTTGGGATATGTCTTGGTCATCAGATCCTTGGACTTGGACTTGGAGGCAAGACATATAAACTTAAGTTTGGTCACAGAGGTGGCAATCAACCAGTAAAAAACCTTGCCACAGGAAAGGTTGAGATAACATCTCAGAATCATGGATTTGCTGTGGATATGGACTCGGTAAAAAATATAAAGGATGTGGAGATTACTCATCTAAATCTCAATGATAACACAGTGGAAGGCCTCAGACATAAAAAATTGCCAATTTTTTCTGTGCAGTATCATCCAGAGGCCTGCCCTGGCCCTAATGACTCAAGGTATCTCTTTGAACAATTTAGAACAATGATTAGATAGATTTACTGGTTAAGTGTTTTGAAGATTTAATCTTCATTATCCCATTTTTCTGCTTCATAGGCAAGTCTGTTAAGGCTTGCCTTTAACTTTTTGCTTCGTTTTTCCTTTACAGGGAAATCATCATGGATATATCTCTCCATTGCTTTGATTGCTCTTTCCAGAGATGAATTTCCATCGCTATCATTGAAATAGCTCATGATGAGTTCTCGTCCTGGATTGGAGAGTCTGTGCTGTACTAAATTTTCTACAGCATCAAAAAGAGCTGCTTTAAATTCTTCTTTTCCCAATTGAAGGTTTCCTTTGCAAAATATAATTTTTAAGAGTCTCCCTTTAGAGCTCTTTCTGTGTCAGTTAAGAGATCGACTGCATTTTCATAAATCTCATGGGCAGCCTTTGATAGATCCTTAAGCTCCTCAACCATCTCATTGAGGATCTCTATTAGGTGCTCTATGGCCTGAGATGTTGATTCAACCGCAACCTTCTGCTCATCAGTTGCTGTCCCTATTTTTTTGGCCTGAGATATATTATCATTCATCTGGGATATGATTATCTTAATGTATTTTTGCTCTATAAAAATTGATTCCTGTAGTGTCTGGATTTTGTGAGAGCTCTCTTGCATGTGGTTTATCATCTCTCTCATCATAGAGGCGGTCTTTTGTATAACAGAAACCCCATCAGTTGTATTCTTTGTATTTTCAGAGAGCACCTTCTCAATCTCTTTTATACTTTCCTGAGTCTGAAAAGCCAGTTTGCCAATTTCATCTGCAACAACAGCAAAGCCTCTTCCTGCGTCTCCAGCTCGTGCTGCTTCAATAGAGGCGTTGAGAGAAAGTAGATTGATCTTGTCTGCAATGTCTACTATGAGATTTACTGTTTCTGCAATTTTTCCGCTTTGCTCTTTAATTGCAACAACAGTCTTTTCCACCTCGCCAAGGGCGTCATTTGCGATATTGCTCTTATCAGAGACTGCTTGAATGTCTTTATAGGTGTCATCAAGATTTTGTTTTGTCTCATCCTGGATATTTTTGAATTCTTCGATTATTGACTCCATCTTTACATTGCCATCAATTTGCGAAACAGCCTCAGAGGCAATTTGTTCAGCAGAGCCTGCAAGCTCTTCCATTGTGGCAGACATCTCGGCAAAGCTTGCAGATTGAGTTTCCATTTTCTGATTAAATTTATTTATAAGCTCATTCTGGGAATTTACTTTCTGGAAGAGATTTTCCATCTTCTCTTTTATGAGCTCGGTCATCCTGTGTTGAGTTTCTATGCTTTTCTTTATTTGTTCTGTTTGCTCCTCAACCTTTTCTTCATATTTAACTATATCAGGGATATTGCGGTAGGTAATCATAAATATCACAATTGATGCTATGATAATAAAAATTTCTCTGGCAATTATAACACCATGCGTAACAGGAATGCCATTTATTCGACTGTGCCAGTAAAATTCAGCTCCATTGATATATGCAAGATAGAGAAATATTATCCAGTTTATGATTGTAAAGGTTGAAAAGAATTTAAAAAGCCATGGTTGATAAAATAGATACAGCATTGCAACAAAGAGAACAAGTATAAAAGTAGAGTTAACAGATTGGACTGCAAAGGTCCAGTTGTATTGGGCAGCGTAATTATATTTTGTAGCAAGAACAGCTGATATGCTCAAAAAGGCAATAAACCATGGAATAATATAGGCCTTTTCACCTTTTCTTTTTTTTCGATATACAAGGAAGCCCAGAGTTAGGTTTATTGAATTTATGACTATGCTTGGGAGCACTTCTTTAAAGTTAAGACCTGCCATAAGCTGAAAAGAGAGAGAAGTGATAAACATTATAGAATAAGACAATATATAAAAAAATGCGCCTTTTCTCTCTAATTCCTGTCGTGCTGTGAGCTGATATTTCATGCTTCCCCCATGGCAAAAATAATCTCTATGGTTTTTATCGGTATTTTAGTTATTTAAACATTTTAAAAATATATATATTTTTTTTATTTTTTCAATAAAACTTTAGTATTTATTCCTTAACTTTTTTAAAATAAAAATACTCTATTACACTGCTGTCTTCGGCTGTGGAGGTAATATTTTCTTGATTTTACACTAAAAATTATATTTAGGAATAATTACTGATAAACCCTTGACTTTAATTTTATAAAAAATAAGGCATAAGTTATTTTAGCTATTCTAAAGCTTTTTTTGGGTATAGAAAATTAACTCTTTTATCTTATACTATTAAAATTGATGCAAATACATCAATAAGAAAACCGGACAAAAATAATATAGAAAATATCAATAAAATATTGAAAATTAAGATAATTCATATTTAATGTCTGTATGAGATTTTAAAATGACTATTTGATAAATTTTGTTTATTAAAATTTAATAAAGTTTATGGTGAGGATTTTCTATGATGAAAAAATTTGAGAACGTGAAAATATATTCATCTCTTGAACCACAACTCTCAGTAAATGCCTTAACTGTTCTTGAAAAGAGGTATCTTGCTCGTAATGATAAAGGAGACATAATTGAGTCACCAAAGGGGCTTTTTGAAAGAGTGGCAAAATTTGTGGCATTGGCAGATTTTTTCTACGGAGGAACAGATGACGATGTAAATCAGGTTGCCACTGAATTTTATGACATGATGGCTGAGATGTTTTTTTTGCCCAATAGCCCAACTTTGATGAATGCAGGTCGTCCTTTGGGTCAGCTTTCTGCCTGTTTTGTCCTGCCTGTTGAGGATTCAATGGAAGGTATATTTGATGCCTTAAAAAATATGGCGCTTATTCATAAAAGCGGAGGAGGCACTGGTTTTTCTTTTTCTCGACTAAGGCCAAAAAATGATGTGGTGAGCAGTACTGCAGGAGTATCAAGCGGTCCTGTATCCTTTATGAATATTTTTAATACAGCAACTGAGACTGTTAAACAGGGTGGAACAAGGCGTGGTGCGAATATGGCCATACTTAATGTAGATCATCCTGACATACTTGAGTTTATAAAGTCAAAGTCAGAGGAAACCTCTTTGACTAATTTTAATATTTCAGTTGCACTCACTGATTCATTTATGGAGGCAGCAAGGAGAAGGGAAGATTACTACCTTATAAATCCAAGGAATGGAACTCCGTCAGGTAAACTTAATGCAGGAGATGTATATGATCTGATAATTGACATGGCATGGAAAAATGGTGAGCCTGGCATTGTGTTTATAGATAGAATAAATGAATTTAACCCATTAAAAAAGATTGGCCTTATTGAAAGCACTAATCCCTGTGGTGAGCAGCCTCTTCTTCCATATGAATCTTGCAATCTTGGATCAATAAATTTAAGCAAAGTGGTAAAAGAAAAAGATGGCAGGCCAGAGATTGACTTTGAACTTTTAAAGAAAATTACTCACAGGGCTGTCCATTTTCTTGATAATGTAATTGATATGAATAACTATCCGTTAAAAGAGATAGAGAAAAAGACAAAGATGAACCGCAAAATAGGACTTGGCGTTATGGGATATGCAGATATGCTAATAAAACTTAATATCGCCTATGATTCCCATGAGGCTATTGAAGTGGCAGAGTCTGTTATGTCCTTTATACAGAGAGAGTCAAAGATTAAGTCCGCTGAGCTTGCAATAAATCGTGGGGCATTTCCAACTTTTGAGAAGTCTGTTTATGCAGAGAAAGGTGAGTCCCCCCTTAGAAATGCCACTACAACAACCATAGCACCTACTGGCACAATAAGCATTTTAGCAGATACCTCAAGTGGCATTGAGCCTATATTTGCCCTTGCCTATGTAAGGAATGTTATGGATAATGATCGCTTGCTTGAGGTTAATCCTCAGTTCCAAGATGCTCTTAGAAATTTTTTCTCCGATGATGAGATAGATTCAATAATGGATAAGGTTGCAGTTCATGGCTCTGTAAGGGATATTGAAGAAGTTCCAGAATCAATAAAAAGAGTATTTGTAACAGCCCATGATATTTCTCCTCTGTGGCATATAAAGACACAGGCGGTATTTCAGAAATATGTAGATAATGCAGTTTCTAAGACAGTGAATTTTCCCAATAGTGCAACAAAGGAAGATATCAGAGAGGTTTATGATCTTGCCTATGAGCTTGGATGTAAAGGAGTAACTGTATATAGAGATGGCTCAAGGGATAATCAGGTTTTACAAAAGCCAGCATCAGGGGAAGGTAAAAAGGCAGAGGATGAAAGAGCATCTAAAGTTGAAACAAAAATTCCGCGGCCAAGGCATGAGGTCACATGGGGAACTACAAGGAAGATGAATACAGGTTGCGGATCTCTCTATGTAACTATCAATGAAGATGAAAAAGGCATATTTGAAGTTTTTGCTACAATGGGTAAAGGTGGAGGATGTGCAGCAAGCCAGACAGAGGCAATTGGTAGACTTATATCTCTTGCTCTTAGAAGCGGTATAGACAAGGATCAGATAGTTAAACAACTTAAAGGAGTTCGTTGTCCTAATCAGATCTGGGAAAAAGGTGGCAGAATATACTCCTGCTCTGATGCAATTGCAAAGGCCATTGAAAGATACAGCGGGGTTCTTGATATAACTACAAATTTAAAATCAGAAAGGGCACAGATTATAGCAGAGACCAATGGAAGGGACAGCGATTCTATTATGACAGGGGTTTGTCCTGATTGCCATGGCCCTCTTGAGTTTGAATCTGGCTGCTCTGTTTGCAGGAGTTGCGGATTTTCAAGGTGTGGATAGGCCACACCTTAGTTTATTTTTATTATCTCGATGTTCTTTTTAAATTTTTGAATTTCAGCTCTCGGGATCTGAATTGGCTCATTGATTTTTGTATTTGTAAATTTTATATCTATAAATAGATTTATTGATGGAGCTATTATCTTGACTTTTTTGTAAAATATACTCTTATCTTTCTCCATCACAGAAGAGAGGTATATTTCAGTTTTTTCTTTAGTCTTTTTGTGTATAATTAGAATTTTTTCAGGTATATTTTTCTTGATATATATGTTTTCAAAATATTGATCATTCTCCAGTATTAGGTAATATGTTTCACCGATCTCCTGAAGTACTTTATTTACAGAATAATCTGCAAGGAGTGGAATTTTTCCAGAGAACATATCTTGAATAAAGGCAAATTCAGCTCTAAAACCTGTGTAGTTGTGGATATCGATCTTATTGACATCATCAAGTAGGAGCTTCTTTTCTGCTGGATAGTAAAAGAATAGTCGATTCATGTCGCGGTAGATATCAACAATTTTGCTTTTAAAGATAAAATCAGAAAAGCTTAAATAATAAGATTCATCTTTCTGAAAAAAAACAACCCCCTCTATATTAAACTTTTTGCCATTGCTGTCTCCAATTGCAGTAAATGAAGAGCTTATTGTTGCAGGGGATGATTGATTTATTTCTTGTATTATTTTTAGAATTTCAGTTGCCTGCGCATCTTCAGTTTTTGATACCTCTGGGGAGGTTATATTTTTATTTGCCGATGAGCAATTGAAAAATAATAACAGAATTATAATTAAGATAACTTTTTTACTTTGCCACATGGTTATCTCCATTTTTTAGAAGTTTTAATTTTTTTTCTAATCTTTCGTTTTTTTCAATCTTAAGCCCCTTTTCGTAATAAAATTTAGCCATATTCTGATTACCAAGTTTGAGGTATGTGTCTCCAATATGTTCATATATTACAAAATCTGGATTTTCAATTTCGTTAATTTTTTCTTCAGCTTCAAGGAGGTACATCAGGGCCTTTTCGTAATTGCCCTTTTGATAATAGATCCAGCCCAATGTATCGAGATATGCACTATTTCCTGGTTCAATATCCAGAGCCTTTGTCACAAGGGTAAAAGCCTCCTCTAAGTTTATGTTTTTTTCTGCAAAGAGGTATGCGAGAAAATTCATGGAACGAGCACTTTCAGGATTTACCCTTATGGCATCACGAAGATTTTCCTCTGCCTCTTTATATTGTCCGAGTTTTTCGTTTACAAAGGCTAAATAGAAAAAGAAGGTTTCCTCATCATTTTTTTTGTTTATGGCAATGGATATATTTTCTTTGGCCTTTACGTAATTCTCTCCCCAGATATTTATAAGCCCACGGAAGAAATATGGCCCTGGATTTTCTGGCAGCTTTTCAATTGCCCTGGCAAGAAACTCCTCAGCCTTGGTATAATTTTTTTGTATTCCATAGAGGTATCCTATGTGAACAAGAATATCGTTTTCTCCTGAAAGCTGATAATACTTCTGGTAATAGCTTATTGCCATTGCATAGTTTTTGTTTTCTTCATGAGCCCTTGCAAGGTAATAATAAATCTCTTTGTTTTGATTATTTATCATCATTGCTTGATAAAAAAGCCTTTCTGCTGTTGGAAAGAGTCCATTGCGGAAACAGGTTGTCCCAGCTGATACTAAGGCATTGTATGCTTCATCTTCCTTCCCATGTATTGTTTTTATCTTTGCAAGTCCTATTTGCACTGTAACCATATTGTTTCGATAATTTGAAACAGCTTTTAGAATATTTTCTGCATTTTTATAATCCCCTGTTAGTTCCAGATATAGCCCACTTGACAGCAGCCCTTCAAAGGTTTTTGAGTTTTTTGCCATTAAAAGGTAATGCAAAGCATTTGTGTCGTCGTTTATGTAATAACAGGAACCAGCTATGTAGAGCATGTTCTGTTCCTTAGGGAATAGTTTTAAATACATCTGTGAGTAGTTTAAGGCATCTTTGATATTGTAATATCCGAATGCCGATAGAGCAAGCATATATATAGTACTTGTATTGCTTTCGTTTATATCACGTGCCTTTAGAAAATTGAAAAAGCTTTTTTTGAATTCACCCTTTTCATAGAGTATATATCCTATATTATAAAATGAGTTTTCCATGTAATAGGGCTGCACTTCCACTTTTTTTGAGATAGATATTATTTTTTCAAAGCAACTAATTGATTTTTCTTTATCATTGAGATATTTGTAATAATGGATTCCCATCATATAAAGGGCTGTTTGATCATCAGGGACTATCTCAAGATACTTAGAGAGTATCTCAGTTGCTTTTGAAAGTTTTTTTGTACCCATATAAATTGAGTAAAGCCTGCTATAAGGAGGAAAGAATGTATTGTTTTCTTTGATTGATAGTAAGCAGTATTCCTCTGACTTGTTTATTTCACCTTTCATGTAAAAGAGCTCTGCTATATGGAGGTATATTCTTTCCTTGGAAGAGGAGTCTTTTAAAGCTGCATTAAAATTTTCCATCGCAAGGTCTATGTTTTTATTTTTCTCTTCGGTGTTGGTTGAGTTTGCAGCAAGATTTTTATAGAATATTCCTTTGCTAAATAGAGTCTCTGATGACTCTGCTGATGCAAATGCCTCATCTTTAACAGTGATATCTTTTTTTGTGGCGATGTCTGTTGTTGCACAGCCAATAAAAAGAGAGACTATAGTTATAAGTGAAAAAAGATTTTTCATTGTTAATTTTATCCTTATATATTTTAGTTGAAACTCTGACAGTATATTGATATAATGTAAAATGTCAAATATATTCAGTATTTATTACTTAACTTCTTTTAAAATAAAAATACTCTATTATCCCCGCCACTGAAGGGGCTGGGATAATTAGTGGAATATATTTGATTTTTTGAACCTCTGGGAGTTTAAAAATTAAAAAATATATTTGTCTTTACAATAATAGCTTTGTAAATTATAAAAGATTGAGCCAGAATTTTTATTTTTGCAGGTATTCATGTCTTTTTCAGAAGATACAGTTACGCTTAAAATAATGGTTCTTGATGATGATCCTGTTGTGAGGCAATATGTGAAAGAAAGCTTGCCTGGATGCTTTATTTTTTTTGCTTCTACAGTTCATGAATTCTATGAAGCCCTGCCTTCTGTTCGTCCGGATTTATTTCTCCTTGATGTTCATCTTCCAGATGGAAATGGTATTGATCTTTGCCGCAAGGTCAAGCAGACAAGTGATTTTAAAAATTCTTTTTTTGTAATAATGACCTCAAGAACAGATAATGAGACCATTGAGCTTGCATATAAATCTGGTGCAGATGATTATGTGCGTAAGCCCTTTTTGCCCTTTGAGTTGTATTCAAAATTGAAGATTTTTGATAATATTAAAAAAGTTAGAGATAATCTCTTTAATGCATATCAAAAACAATTAGATCAAAATGTCCAGCTATTTAAATTGAGCTATTTTATTCAGAAAAATCTTTCCAGAACAAATGTGGATGATATTTTTTTCTCATCGGAAGAGCTTTCGAGTATAATAGATGCATCTTATGTGGAGCTTGTTAAAGTAAAAGAGGATGTTCCTTTAGGTGTATTTCAAAAAGTCCTTAAAAAAGGATTTTCCCCGATAGAATTTAAGGAGTTAATGAATCAGCACTATTTATTTAGGGGTAACGATTCCTTAACTAAGTTTTTTAAGGGAAAGAAATATGACGATGTTTTTTGTTGTTTATGTGGAATTAAATTTCGTAACAGCATTTATGGATATATACTAATGGAAAGCTCATCACCATTCAACCATAGTGATAAGGAACTTATATCTTTATATGTTGATTATATCAATTTAATAAATGGCAATCTCTCTTATCAAAGGGATTTGCATAATCTTAATGAGGCCTATAAAAAAGAAATAAGCATAATTAGAAAGCTTGAGGTTTCAAAGCTTCCTGATTTTGGCAATATTCTGGGGTATGATATTGCTTTTTCTTTTATGCCAGCTCAGGATTTATCAGGTGATTTTTTTGATGGTTTTTTTATTGAAGAGGATGTTTATCAGGTTGTTCTTTGCGATGTTTCTGGACATGGAATAGCTTCTTCCTTTGTTGGTAATCAAATAAGAACCCTTTTTAGAGAAAAATCTGTATCAGGCAAAAAACCCTCAGAAATTGCAGCAGAGGTGAATAATGCAATATACTCAGAGTTGTCAGAATACAGGTACTATTGTACTGCTCAGATAATTCAGATATACTTAGATTCAGGTCAGATAATATTTCTATCAGCAGCTCATCCTGAGGCTATTTTATATAATTCTAAAAGTGCAAAAATTGAGATATTGAAAAATAACAATCCAGCTATAGGTTTGTTCCATGGTGAGATTTATAAAGAAGAGATTATAAAATTCAATGAAGGGGATTTTATTTTTTTGTATACCGATGGACTTACAGAAGAACATTCTATCGATGAGAAGGAGATGTTTGGCATTGAGCGAGTTGTGGAAGGCATAAGGACTTCTAAAAATTACGGTGCCAATGAGATTTTACATCACTGCCTTGGGGACTTCTATGAGTTTAATGGATATAGACCACAGCATGATGATATAACTCTTCTGTGTATCAAAAAAATTTAATTATTTCTTTTAAAAGCCTTCAATCTAAAATCTTCAATTATGGAAGAAACTTGTTCTTTGACCTTGAGTATGGCACCATATCCTGTCATAGCTTTAAAATTGTCTGTAATTTTTTTTCGTCTTTCTTCTTCGATGAACAGTTTTCTAAATTGAATAGGATAATTCCATTCTTCGTTTTTCATCTCAATCATTGAATCACAGAGATCTATAATATCGTGGAGGAGGAACCCTCCCTCTTTGAGATAATCGTTTTTATCTTTTTCTATTTCTATAGGTCTAACTCCTGGTCTCTTTAAGAGTAAGATGTGATCTTCAATGCGTCTTGGATGCTTGTCGCCTTTTTTTAGGGCAAAGCTTGATAGCTGCTCTTCAAGAATATTTATTGTGTTTTTTAATTGATTGTCTGTTGCCAGAATCCAGAAAATTGGGAAATAGTATGAGATGAACTCGTTTAAAGATCCATAAAAATGAGATAACTCCATGTCACAATTGTGATGGAAAATTATTTCAGGATATTTTTTTATTCTTGCATTGTTTTCTTCTATAATTTTTTCAACCTCTTTTGAGAAGGAATTTTCTTTTTCTTTTTTTTTCTTTTCATATTTTTCTTTTAGCTTTTCAAAATTCGAGATCTCTGCAAGAATAAATCCTTCCAGATTCATTTTGTTTTTTATTGCCATGGAAAGTCTTTCTTCAAATGAAGAGGGATCAAACCACTTCTTGTTGTGCTTCTGGGAATATTCTGTATATTTAGCACGAAGCTTTCGGATGAGTTCATCAATTTCTTCTTTTTTTAAGGACATATTTACTCCTCATGAGTTAGACTTAAGTGATTTTTTATTTAAAAAAGCAACCCTGTCAAGAATAATAACGTGAAGGAAACTCTGGAAGTAAATTTTAATCTTGACTTTGTCTGAATTTTTTGTTATCTAAATTTTGTTCTTGTTTAGTATTGTTGCAGAGGGGGGTTTATGACACCGTTTTTGTGGTTGGCTCTTGGTGTTATTTTAATGGCAGTTGAGATTTTAGCTCCAGGCTTTATTGTATTCTGGTTTGGTCTTGGCGGAGTTTTTACAGCACTTTTGGTTTTTTTAGAGATTATTAAAGCAGAGGAGATGCAGTGGCTGTTTTTCTTTTCTTCCTCTTTGCTTTTTATTCTTTTATGGTTTGGGTATTTTAGAAAGAAATATTTTAAGAGTGAAATAGCTGATAGGGATCCAACTCTTACAGAACTGCGTGGGGTTTGCATTGAGAAAATTGAGCCAAACAAGCCAGGAACTGTAGAGCTTTTTGAAAGTTATCACGGCCTCAGGAACTGGAAGGCTGAGTCATTGGAGGTTATTCTCCCAGAAGAAGAGATTCAGGTAGTTGAAGCCAGGGGCATAAGGCTTATAGTAAAAAAAGTGGATTGATTATTTTTAAAATAAAATATAAGGGGGTCTTAATGAATATTTTTGTATTGGCTGTTGCCATTCTTGTTCTATTCCTCATCATGAAGGGAGTGAGAATAGTTCCTCAGGCAGAGAATTGGCTTGTGGAGAGATTTGGTAAGTATGCAACAACTCTCACTCCAGGGCTTAATCTCATCAATCCAATATTCTCAAGGGTTGTGAAAAAGCTCGATATAAGGGAGCAGGTTCTTGATCTTCCTCCGCAGGGGATTATCACAGAGGATAATGCTACAGTAAAGGTTGATGGGGTTGTTTTCTATAAGATACTTGATCCTTATAAGGCATACTATGGTATAGAGAATCTTCAGTGGGCAATTACAAATCTTGCCCTTACTACCTTGCGTTCAATTATGGGTAAGATGACCCTTGATCAGTCCCTGTCCTCAAGAGATAAGATTAATATGGAGCTTCTCCATATACTAGATGACGCAACTGATTCATGGGGAACAAAAATCACTCGTGTTGAAATAAAGGATATTGTGCCTCCAGAGGAACTGCAGCATGCAATGTCATTGCAAATGAAGGCTGAACGTGAAAGACGTGCTACAGTTCTTGAGGCTGAGGCTCAGAAAGAGGCTCAAGAAAAAAAGGCAGAGGGATTTAAAAGAGCTCAAATACTTGAGGCTGAGGCAAGAAAGGAGGCAGCTTTGCGTGATGCAGAGGCAAGGGAAAGACTTGCTCAGGCAGAGGCAAATGCTATAAACTCAGTGGCATCAGCACTTAAGTCAACTGGAGGGGATCCTCTTATCTATCTTCTTGGCCAGGAGTATGTTAAGGGACTTATGAAGATAAGCAATTCTGAATCAAGCAAGGTTGTTGTTCTTCCTGCAGATTTTATGAATACAGTTCAAAATCTTTTTAAGGTAAAGGATAAATAAAAACTTGACATCTTGCAAGTGTTAATTTAGATAGGTTTCCAAATTTCAAAGAGAGATTCACATGATGCAGAGATTGGCCACATATATTTCTAATTTAAGCCTCGTCAGCGTGGTCGTGGTCTCTGTATGCACATATAGGTTTGCACCGTAGGGTTGTAATAATATCTTATTTGTAAAAGCCCCTGTCGGTGCAAACCTTCAGGGGCTTTTTTATTGCAAAAATTTTAATAATAAAGGAGCCCTTTATGAAACTTTCTGGAGCTGAGATTATCATCAAAAGCCTTAAAAAGCACTCCGTGGATACAGTTGTTGGCATAAAAAGTTTTTCCTGCAATAGATGGGATGGCTTTTCCTTTGCTCCAGAGGATTATTTTAACTCCGAAGGACCCCTTATTATTTCAATAAAGATGGATAAAGAATACAATGTCTATCCTATGGTGCCGCCAGGGGATGAAAACATAAACATGTTACTGGAAAGCAATGCCTGATAAATTTTAAAATGTTCTTGCATTTTACCAGTAAATACTTACATTATAAATTATAATGAGTTTGCCATTATTTATAGGCAAACTCCATTTGCTAAGTTCTGTCTTCTTTATTTTTTTTATTGAGAGGGTTAATGCGCTGGGAAAAAAAACATATACAAAAAACTATTCTCCTGGATGAGTCTTTATCCCAATTATTTCATCCTGATTGCAGTGACTCTGAGAAACTTATCATTACAGATAATTCTGAGAAAACCATAGATTATATACTGAATGAGTATGATGAGGTAATTCTTTTTGCAGTGATTATCATTCCATTGGAAAAATATCAATCGCTTGAAAGGCGCTTGAATTTGATAGATTACTCAAGAATTTTTTATCAGCTTGTGATTGTTGGAGATGAGGATGATATAGGAGCTGTCTCTGAAAGACTTTATCATATCAATGACTATATAACTAAAGATATTTCAGATAGAAAACTCAATTTTATCATAAAAAAGTCTTTTTCTATAATAGAAAAGTATTTTCAGACAGAACAGAAAAAAAGTTGGTATTATAATAAGTTAATAGATGCTCAGAGAGATCAAAGCGATTTGATTGATATAGGTCGCGCTCTTTCGGCTGAAAAGGATATGGATAAGCTTCTTCGACTTATACTTTATCTAAGCAAAAAGATCACAGGTGCTGATGGAGGCAGTATTTATCTTGTTGAGGAGGATCCCTCAGGGAAAAGGAGATTGCGCTTTAAGTATTCCCATACCTTTTCTCAGGAGATACCACTGGAAGAATTCGTTATGGATATGAACACAAAGTCAATCTCCGGTTATGTCGCAGTAACAGGGGAGGTTCTTAATATTCCTGATGCCTATAAGATTGATCCCCTTGCGCCATATTCTTTTAATCCCTATTTCGATAGGCAACATAATTACATAAGCAGATCAATGCTTGTTGTGCCGATGAAAAATCACTTAGATGAAATAATAGGGGTTATACAGCTTATAAATAGCAAAGAGGATCACACAGGAGTACGCAAATATGAGAATGAGGCTTATGAAATTAAGCTTGAAAGCCAGTCAGATTTTGATAAATATGTGGTACCCTTCGATGATCGATACAATTCCCTCATGGAGGCAATTGCAGGTCAGGCAGCCATTGCAATAGAAAATAACAGGCTCATAAATCAGATACAGAAACAATTCGAAGAATTTGTAAAGGCCTCTGTGACAGCAATTGAATCACGGGATCCTGCAACCTCAGGCCATTCCTTTAGAGTCGCTGCAATATGCAAAGAAATGGCCAATGCTATAAACAATGTCCAATCGGGATATCTATCTTCCTTTAAATTTACAGATACAGATATCAAAGAACTGGAGTTTGCTGCTCTCTTACATGATTTTGGTAAGGTTTATATAGATCTCAATATATTTAAAAAGGCAAAAAAGCTCTATCCTAAGGATCTGGAAAATTTAAAGCTACGTATGGATTATCTCTATCGCTACATTGAGCTTTTATATTATTCAAAAGAGATGGAGGTAATAAGAGAAGGAATAAATTACAATAAGGCGGTTGATAATATTGTTACCCTAATTCATGAAGAAAAGATAGAAAAGCTTAAGCGCATAATAGAGATAAAAGAAACTATCATCAAGCTAAATGAGCCTACTGTTACAGAGTTTGAGCCAGATGAGGTTTTGAGAGGAATTTTGAATGAAATTGAGACTATTGAATGCACAGATATATCTGGAAGGCGCTTTGAGGTCATTACGGATCTTGATAAGAAAAATTTATCAATAAAAAGGGGAAGCCTTAACGAGGAGGAGCGTCAGGAAATCGAAAGCCATGTTATTGAGACATATAAGTTTGTAAGTAAGATTCCATGGCCTCCAGAATATAAAAAGATCCCAGAGATAGCTTTGCGTCATCACGAAAAGCTTGATGGTACAGGTTATCCTGATGGGCTTGCTGGGCGTGAATCTGTGAGTTTGCAATCCAGGATGATGGCGATAGCAGATATTTTTGATGCACTTACAGCTCAGGATAGGCCCTATAAAAGGGCAGTTCCTATTGAAAGGGTTGTAGACATATTGAGAGAAGAAGCAAGATCTAACAAGTTAGATCCAGATCTTGTGGAATTATTTATAACCGAGAAAATTTACGAAAAAATCCCATCTCTGAATTGATTGAGTCAGATCTTGCTTTAGAAATTATTCCTTTTGCGGATCTATAGAAAGTTTACCACTCATAGATTCTATGGTTATTTTTATTATGTTTACACGGGAAATATCTTCATCTGTCGGGTCACTGTATTCAAATCTTCTGGCGTATTTATCCATAAGAGCCTTAAGAGCAAGTCTTTTCTCTTCAATATCATTGATAAATTCGGCTTTTCCAGAGATTAATATACACCAGAATCGCATTGTAAATCCACAGGCTTTTTCAGCAATATAGAGATTGCCAGGTGCGCTTATTTCAAAGCATACATCGGCTTTGTGTTTAATATTTCGGATTTTTCTACCATCAAACCCTGTATGAAAATATATCGCCTCATTGAGATAGACGTAGTTGATTGGAGTGATATAGGGTGTGCCCTCTGGATCAACAGTGGCAAGGCGACCATAGGTCTGCATTGGTAGCATTTTTTTGCATTTTTCTTCGCTGAGCCATTCTATTGGCATAAAATTCTCCTTTTTATGTTTAGTTGATCTTTGTTATGCCCAGTGGGTTTTGCAAAAGATCGTACCCTTATTTGATATCTGAAAACCCTCTGGATGTTCCACAATGAGTAAATCTTCTTTTAAATCCTCAACAAAGGGCCTTATTTTAGATGAACTAAGCCCTGTTGTTGCTATGAGTTCTTCCATTGTTACAAATTTATTTTTTTCAAATTTTATGTAAATTTCAGAGAGGATATCTAATTTATTCAATGAGTTTTTTCTTTTCATAAACAAAAACCTCTTTATTTTTTCAATTTTAAAATTAAGATATTGAAATTATAAAGTGGCATCAATAAATTCAAATTTATTTTAGTAAAAATTCCTAAGGATATTTTCTATGTGATAAATAATACTTTCAATATCACGGGAGTATTGGGGAATTTTGTTCCCTATCAAGATTAAGGGAACAAAATTGAATCTATCTTATTAAAGAGAATTACTCTTAACTTTTTTAGATGGGATATGATTGTTACTGTCAGACCATTGATGGAGTTATATAATTTATACTTTACAGTAAAAGTATTTTTAGGAATTATTTGTGTTTAGAAAATCAAAATTTATATAATCTTAGGGGGGAATATGGTGTATAACTTAAAGGATAAAAGAGTTAAATTCAAAAGTGAAAATCATTATATAGCACCTGGAGCTCATGTTATGGGTAATGTGGAAATAGGAGATGGAGCTACTGTGTGGTTTAATGCTGTCCTCAGGGGGGATACGGGTCTTATAGTAATTGGTGATGAGTCCAATATCCAGGATGGCTGCGTTTTACATGCAGAGGCATGGAATAAGCTTGTAATAGGTAGAGGGGTGACAGTTGGCCACAAGGCTATGCTCCATGGCTGCACTGTGGGAGATTATTCACTCATTGGAATAAATTCTGTTATCTTAGACGATGCTGTCATAGGTAAAAATTGTATAGTTGGAGCAAATTCTCTTGTAAAATCAAAAATGGTTGTGCCAGATGGCACAGTAGTAATGGGGAGTCCTGCAAAGGTTGTAAGAGAGGTGACAGAGGTAGATATTAAGATTATAGAGGCAAGCGCAAAACATTATTCCGAAAATGGGAAATATTTTAGGGAAAATTTAGTCCTTGTTGATTAAATTTTTTGAAAAATAGAAAAATTTTTAAAAAAATCACTTGAAAAATAAAGAGGTTTTTGTAAATTTGAATTGTTAGCACTCGATGGATTGAGTGCTAACAATTCTTCAATTTGTGTATAATCTCTAAAATAATTGATAAATTTAAGGAGGCTAACGTGGCTATTAGACCTATTGGAGACAGAATTTTAGTAGAACCGATCGAAGAAGATCTTAACAAAGTGGGTTCTCTCTACGTACCGGATACTGCAAAGGAAAGGCCTCAGAGAGGTAAAGTCGTTGCTGTTGGTGAAGGCAGACTTGACGGCAAGGATTTAGTTCCAATGAGAGTCAAGGTGGGCGATAAGGTTCTTTTCGGTAAGTATGCCGGTACAGAACTTAAATATGATGATAAAGAATATCTCATTCTTAGCGAACATGATGTGCTTGCTGTAATTGACTAAGAATCTAAAAAGGAAGAGGTGAAAAATGGCAAAGATAATGAAGTATAGTGATGAAGCCAGAAAGGCAGTGCTTGATGGTGTTGTCAAGCTTGCAGATGCTGTGCAGGTGACACTTGGACCAAGGGGTCGCAATGTCGCAATTGATAAAAAATTTGGGGCACCAACAGTTACAAAAGATGGTGTAACTGTTGCAAGAGAAATTGAGCTTGAGGACGCTTTTGAAAATATGGGCGCCCAGATGGTTAAAGAGGTTGCTATCAAAACAAATGATGTTGCAGGTGATGGTACAACAACTGCTACTATACTGGCAGCAGCAATTTATAAAGAAAGCCTCAAGAATGTTACAGCAGGTGCTAATCCAATGGACCTCAAAAGAGGCATAGATAAGGCTGTGGAGGCTGCTGTAAACTATATTGCATCAGTTGCAAGGGAAATCAAAGATAAGAAAGAAATTGCTCAGGTAGCAGCTATTTCTGCTAACAATGATATGGAAATTGGTAACCTCATTGCTGACGCTATGGACAAGGTTGGCAAGGATGGCGTTATTACAGTAGAAGAGGCTAAATCTATCGAAACAACACTTGATGTTGTTGAGGGTATGCAGTTTGATAGAGGTTATATCTCTCCATATATGGCCAATGATCCTGAGTCAATGCAGGCAGTTCTTGAGAATGCCTTCATACTTATACATGACAAAAAGATCTCAACAATGAAGGATCTCCTCCCTGTTCTTGAAAAGGTAGCTCAGTCTGGAAGACCATTGCTTATAATAGCAGAAGAGGTTGAGGGAGAGGCTCTTGCAACTATAGTTGTAAATACACTGAGAAAAACCATAAGCTGTGTTGCTGTTAAGGCTCCTGGCTTTGGTGACAGACGTAAGGCTATGCTTGAGGATATTGCGATCCTTACAAAAGGACAGGTTATATCTGAAGAGCTTGGAATGAAACTTGAAAATACAACTCTTGATATGCTGGGAAAAGCTAAGAAGATAATTGTTGATAAAGAAAATACAACAATTATAGAAGGGGCTGGTTCTCAGAAAGAAGTTCAGGCAAGAATTGCTCAGATTCAAAAACAGATTGAAGAGTCAAGCTCTGAATATGATATAGAAAAACTCCAGGAAAGAAAGGCTAAACTTGCTGGTGGCGTTGCTGTAATCAATGTTGGTGCTGCTACAGAAGTTGAGCTTAAAGAGAAGAAGGCAAGAGTTGAGGATGCCCTTTCTGCTACAAGATCTGCTGTAGAAGAGGGTATTGTTCCAGGTGGTGGCCTTACTCTCCTCCATGCTCAGAAGGCTGTTAGAGAGCTTGCTGCTAAGCTTTCTGGTGATGAAAAAATCGGTGCAGAGATCATAGCAAAGGCTATTGAAGCTCCTATGAAGCAAATTGCATATAATGCTGGCCTTGAGGGATCTGTTGTTGTTGAAAAGGCCAAGGATGAAAAACCAGGTGTTGGATTCAATGCCTATACCTTGACATGGGTTGATATGATGGAAGCTGGAATTATTGACCCTGCTAAGGTTGTTCGTTCTGCTCTTCAAAATGCAGCTTCTGTTGCAGGAATGCTCTGCACAACTGAAGTCCTTATTTCAGAAAAACCTGAAGAGAAGCCTGCAATGCCAGGTGCTGGAATGGGCGGAATGCCAGGAATGTATTAAAATAGGATTTTATATAGATCTACAAAGGGCTGCCTACGGGCGGCCCTTTGTGTTATTTATTTTCAATAGTTGTTCTGTATTTTTCTATGGCCTCTGATTCTGTTTTGGAAATCTTTCCATAATAAAAGTCTGAAAAAACTGAAGAGCTATATCCATAGTTCATTTTATATCTAAAGGATTGCTTGCTTATTATTCCATAAAGCGATGTGGTCTGGTTAGATGTAAAATTATTGTCAAAGAATGTGCTAAATATGGTATCACTATACCCTGCTGTCTGGTTGTTTTCAATTTTAAAAAATTTTGAAAAGAAAGTGCTTGTGGCGTTAGGTATTTTGTAATGATTTTGACTTAAAATTCCCCATTGCCAGTTTTCCATCAAAGGCCCAAATCTTCGGTTCAGTAACCTCATGGTATTTATAAAGGCTCGATCAAATATTAATTCCTTTGTTTCTGTTGGTATAGTTGATTTATCGTCAAAGAGAATTTGTGAATTTTGATTCATTGCATAGTAAAAATCTTCATATATCATTGGGGAGTTTTCAAGGATTGTTTGAATCTCATCATCGAGATTATCCTCAAGGGAGGTCTTTATAAATTCCTGCAAGAGTGTGAAAAATATTACTGGAGCCTGAAGTTTTTGTCTTACTGTCATGTCCCAGTCGTTAAAATATAACCTGCTCATCTTTGCAGATGTCAAAGGATTAGAAGATAATGAATTCTTAAAGAAAGGAAGATAAAGACTTGCTGTTGGGGAGTATGTATTTCCCAGAATATTTTGCAGAGTTTCTTCATTTATATTTGCTGATTCATCAAGTAGATCTGCCATATACCTTGAGGCTGTTTCATTTGAGAAAACTTCAGGCTTATACACAATAGATGAATCTGCAACAGTATACATTGATGATGATATTAATCCATATTTCTTTATTGTTCGCGCTATTGTAATTTTTGATGGATTTGCTCTAACTGCCTTACTTCCATCGATCAGTATGCTTTTTTCTGGATTTTTTGATAGAGCATAACCAGATATTATTGTCATAGAATCCTTTGGGGTTTTTAAGATGAATGATTTTAGTGAGGCATCACAGGAAAGAATATTCCTATAGATTTTTGAGCCATCCTGTTCAAAAGGTGCTGTGAGTAGAAGCCTGACGTAGTTGACTCCAGGATAAACTGAGCTTATGGATAGAGTATTTTCAGTTTCCTTCCCTGAGGTAATTAAATCGCTAAATATTGGTCCCTTTTCACTTGCCATTGTAATATAGCTAAGTGAAGGATTTGATGTCAGAGGAATGCGAAGAGTCTTAAAATCCTTCCATAGCCCATTGATGCTGTATTGTAGCGTCCCATTGTTGTGGCGAGTTTTGAACTTGTAAAAGTCCTGTGTGTCTGCCCTAAGATTAAAATGGCTGAATAAGCAATTATCGTTTTTAAAAGTGAAGAAAAAGGGGAGCCCATGCCATGTAGTTCCTTCTATTCTGGTTCCATTTAAATTTACTTTAAGTGGATACCAGCCAGGATAGTTGCTATAGCTGCTTATATATGAAAATCCAATGGCAGAGGAATCTTTTGTAATTCCAAGAATAGCAAGACCTTGATTGTATTGGCAGTAATATCTTTCCAATATCTCTTTAAGCCTTTTAAGAATATATACATGCTGAATATCTTCATTTTCAAAGAAGAAGAATTTTTCTCTTTCTTTAAAAATTTCGTATATGGTAGGCCTTAACCTTTCATTGAAGAGTAGATATATTTCAGGGTTTGAGAGAAAGGAGTCCACCCACTCCCTCATAACAAGGATCGCAAGGACATCTATTGGTTCCCACTCCTTTTTGGTAGTTAAAGCTAAGTGCCTTTTCTGGCGAATAAGGTTTATTCCTTCGGTATATTTTTTTAGAAGTGCGATCTCATCAGGGGAAAGCTTTGACAGAATATTTTCGCTTTCTCTTTTGAATCCAGCAATATAGGCCAGTTGAGTTATTATATGTGAATCCTCAAAATTTTCAAACTCATCAATTGTCCCCATAGCAAGAGCTCTTTCGTATTCCATGAGATTTAGTCTATCCTGACCATGAACATATCCAAGCCCAAAGAATAAATCCTCTATGTTTTGAGCAGAAATAAGAGGTTCTCCATTTTCAGTTCTGGTGATAATTATTTTTGATTTTATAGGGTATAAAACTTCAGCATCATATTTTATCTTTTCTACTGAGTATGTAATATATAGAATAGCAAAAGCTATTGCCACAAGTGAAAGGATGCAAATTACAATAGCCAGGAACCATTTTTTACCTTTGGAAGACATGAGAGAACCATCCATTTTTGATATATGACTTCAAGATATAAGCTCTGTTTGAAAATATCAAATCAATTTCAATAATAATTCTTAAAGATGCTTTTGTAATAAATGCTATTAGAGCATTTTATTTCATATAAATATAAAGATTAAGAAATTAACATTGAATCAATTTTAATTTTTAACTGCTATTGCAGCTTTTATAATCTCTATCTTTGTATAATAGTTGTCTAACATAGAGAAGAATCTGGAAAATTCTCCCTGAACAGTTATAAGGGATTGGCCCTTTTTGAGTTGAGATATGCGTCTCAGATTTTTTGTATAGATATAAAACTCTATAGCCCCCTTTTCCGATTGATAATCCGATATAATACAAAAGTCGTAATCCACATTTGTTGATGGGATTATATCTTTAACAAGAAGTTCGTTTATTACGATAACTTTATTAGCTAAGTCATTTTTCAGCAGAAGAGCCTGAGCTGGATTTTCTGCTGTGTCTATCTGTTCCTTTGTTGCAAGCAACTCATCAATGGTGATTTTATCCTTGAAAAAAAATTGATAGCTGGTGCAGGATAAGTTTATAATAGTTGTTAAAAGCAAAAGGGGAAATATAAATTTTTTCATCACTTTTCTCCATAAGAGTATAAGATATTTGTTTTTTATTATTGCCAGAAATAAATTGTCAAGATTTAATGAAAGTAATTATTTTCTTTTGAGAAAATTTTTCTATTAAGAATTTTTTATATAAAAGAGGATCTATGACTTCTAAATTATTCTGGATTTTTTTAGCTCTTTTGGTTCTGGGCCTCTCTTGCGGAAAGAAATACCCTCAAAACTCCCCTGAAAATATCCCAGAGATGATTAAAAAATGCAAGAATCTCTCTGACATATCATCTTTTTATACAAAGGGCACAATGGATGCTGTTTACAAATATCAGCAGTATTTTTCGCAAGAGGAGTTTTTTGCTTTTAAAATGTTGCAATTTATGGAAGATTCAAGCTCATACAAAGTCATTGGAAAAAAGGAAGAGCATGATTTTGTGATTATGGATATAAGGCTTGAAGATCCAAAACGAGAAAATATCAATGGTATTGTTTTGAGTTTAAAGCTAATACAGGAAAATGGCCAGTGGAAAATCGATAAAGAGGATGACATCAAAAGGCTTTTAAACTCTGCATCTCAGAGAAGTGCTGAAGGGTATCTCAATAAACTGCATTAGTCTATATAAACTATATAAAAGAAATCCCAAGATTTAATATAATATCATCTCTTAGAAGAAGAGCCTCTTCGTCCTCTGGGAATTTCTGTATATATTCATTGCATGTGGCAAGAGCCATAAAGAGCATACCAGCTTCCATATAGAGATTTATAAGATTAAAATATATCTCTTCAATTTCAGGATCCAGTTCTAAAGATTTTGAGTAATAGTATATGGCGCTGTGGTAATCCCCTTGTTCCCACAAAACCCCAGCCATATTAGCATAAATAAGTGCATCATCAGGATTTACTGCGATGGCATATTCAAGGATTTTTCTTGCCTCATCAAAAAATCCCATTTCGCATAGGGCTATTCCCATACCGCTTAATATATCTGGATCTTCTTTGTCTATTTCTGCACCAATTTTGAATACATCAAAGGCTTTTTTAAACTCCCCCCTGTCTAAATATTCATAGCCAAGGTCAATAAGCTTGATGGGATTTTCTCTTAGTTTGAGTAAATCATCAATCTCACGGAGATTATCAAGGACAAATATATCCTTGAGGTTATATTTTGATTTTTCTGTCATAATACTACTCTGAATTTAACAATATCAGAGTAGTAAAATTTGTCAAGTATATGATGCAAATTTTTAAAATTTAAATTTTATTTTACAAGCATCATTGAACTTTGAATAAGCTCCGGGTTAAACCCAAGCACCACTCTATCGCCTATCACAAAAATAGGAGTAGGGAAGGGTTCATCCTTTCTGGAATACTTATCTTCTTTTTTGAAATAAGGTAGGCCTTTGTTTATATAAAATTCATATACATCACGCCTAAAATATACAAAATTATTAGCTTTTGTCCGAGTTTTAATCTCAGAGCACATTTTGTTGAGTTTGTTTATATTGGCTCTGACAATTTGATTCTTTTCATCAGCAATTCTATATGCAATAAAGGTCCAACCATTGAAATTCCATGAACCCCCATCTTTAAGGTTTGATGGTTTTTGATAAAAGCTTTGAGCCTCTTTACAGGCAGAGCAGTTTTCTGCATAGAAATAATAAATGTTTTTAGATTTTCCCTCTGCATATAGGGAAAGAGAAACTGCAAGTGAAATGATAATAAAGGTCAAGTGTTTCATAGAATTACTTCTCCTTAATGATTTCTTTTCCAGGAACCCATCCAGCAGGGCAATATCCTCCGCCTCCTTTACGGATTGCTATTGCAGCATCCAATTTGCGAAGGAGTTCCCCAGCATTTCTACCTATTGATTCATGGGAATATTCAGCAGCAACAACATACCCCTCAGGGTCAATTATAAAAGTAGCCCTTATGGCAATACCCTGTCTACTTTCATATACCCCCATATATTTACTAAAAGCTCCTCCTCTGTCAGAGAGCATTGGGAAGCGAACATCCTTAAGGAGGGAGTTATCTTTTTTCCATGCCCTGTGAACATATGGGGAGTCTGTGCTTATGGAAAAGATTTCTGCGTCAGATGCTGCAAAGTCTTTATAGTAATCAGCAAGCTCCTTTAGCTCTGTGGGACATACAAAAGTAAAATCAGCAGGATAAAAAAATAGAATTATCCATTTGCCTTTGTAGCTATTGAGATCAATTTCAGTTATTTCATCTTTATAGTAGCCTTCAAGCACAGGAAGAGCTATTTTTTTTCCGATAATAGTATCTGTTGTAATAGTCATCTTTTTAGCAGAGTCGCTTCTTGACTCTGAATAGGCAAATTTGCCAAGTAAGAGTAAAATTGTAGAGACAAGTATTATTTTTTTCATAATCACCTCTTTTGTTTATTTTGCCAATATTTATTTTTATTTTCAAGTAAAATTATTTCATTTGACATAAGATAATCAATAATAGTTATATTCATTTTTTAGATAGTTTAGCATCGTAAGGATTGCCCTATCATTTTTTATAAAAACTTAAATTTTTTTCTGGATGGTTATTATGGCAAAAAAAGAAACTTCAAATTCAAAAAAAATACCTCTACCTCAAAGCTATACCATAACATCGATGGCTGGATATCTTGCAGAAGTCAGAGGCATTTCAAAAAAGGACGCAAAGGAAATTCTTGACATAGTTTTTGACATGATCGAATCAGGGGTGCTTCAGGGTGAAAGAGTCCCTGTTGGGAAAATGGGTAAAGTCTATGCAAAAGTTAAGCCTGCAACGAAGGCACGAAAGGGAAGAAACCCGATCACAGGGGAGGAGATTACAATCCCTGCAAAAAAGGCAACAAAGGTTCCAAAATTTACCTTTTCTAAAAATTTTAAGGAAGAAGTATTAAAGGCTAAGATCAAGAAATGATTAAAGAAGGGACTTTAACTTTATCTGAAATTAGGAAGGCTGCATTAAATCCTGTTATTATTTACATTGAAGGCGATGGCATTGGCCCTGAGATTTCCAATGTCACAATTAAGGTTGTTGATAAATCTGTCGAAAGGGCCTATGGTCAGTCACGGAAGATTACATGGCAAGATGCTCTGGCAGGGGAAAAGGCCTATAGGCTTAAAGGAGATTATCTTCCTCAAGAGACTATTGACCTTATAGATAAATATAGAATAGCTATCAAAGGGCCTCTTGCAACACCAGTTGGCGGAGGCATAAGAAGCATAAATGTTGCTCTTAGAAAGATTTTTGAACTCTATTCCTGCATAAGGCCTGTGAGGTATTTTTCTGGAGTGCCAAGCCCTCTTAAAAATCCTCAAAAGGTCGATATGGTAATCTTCCGTGAAAACATGGAGGATGTTTATTCTGGCATAGAGTGGAAATCAGGTTCAGGGGATGCTTTAAAAGTTATTGGCTTTTTGAAAGATGAAATGAAGGTAACTATTGATGAAACCTCTGGTGTCGGTATAAAGCCCATAAGCCCTGCAAAGACAAAGCAGCTTGTGCGCAGTGCAATAAGATATGCTATTGAAAATAAACGTAGCTCTGTTACTCTTATGCATAAAGGCAACATAATGAAGTTTACAGAAGGAGCTTTTCGTGATTGGGGATATGAGCTTGCACGTGAGGAGTTTTCAGATGTAACAATTACAGAAAAGGAGCTACGGGAGAAATATAGTGGTATAGCTCCTGCTGGGAAAATAATTATCAAGGATAGAATAGCAGATGCGATGTTTCAGGAGATAATACTAAGACCTGAAAATTATGATATAATTGCAGCTCCTAATCTAAATGGTGATTATATATCTGATGCTTTAGCTGCTTTAGTAGGAGGTCTTGGAGTTGCTCCAGGGGCCAATATTGGAGATAATCATGCTATATTTGAGGCCACTCATGGGACAGCCCCAGATATTGCTGGCAGGGATATTGCCAATCCATCATCCCTGATATTATCAGCAGAGATGATGTTGCGATTTTTGGGATGGAAAGAGGCCGCTGACATTCTTTCATCCGCTTTCGCTAAAACTATAAATGATGGAAAACTGACAGGGGATCTGGCATCTCAAATTGAAGGAGCAAAGGCTTTGGGCTGTTTGGAATTTGGTAATGCTCTTTTGAATAATCTTTGATTTAAACAGGGGTGTCTCAAAAGACACCTCTTTTTTTTAAAAAATTAATTTACAAACAATTAATCTGACATATAGTTACCCCATGAGAAAACAAAGAAAACCATCAGAACCTGTATTTAAGGCATATTATCAAGATCAGGGTTGGCTCTTTCCACCTAATCTCAATGAGATGATTCCCGAAAATCATCTAGTACGAACCGTAAACGCTATAGTAGACAGGATGGACCTGACAGCGCTCTATGCGAAATATAAGGGCGGAGGTAGGAGTAGTTATCATCCAAAGATGTTACTGAAAGTGATTATTTTTGCATACACGCAGCGTATATATTCATCACGGCAGATAGCGAAAGCACTGCGGGAAAACATTTATTTCATGTGGTTATCTGGGATGAACCGTCCCGACTTTAGGACGATCAATCGATTCAGGTCATGGCGGATGCGAGGGGTTATAGATGAGCTGTTTTATTCTGTGGTTGAAATTCTTGAAGAGATGAAGTTAATCACACTTGATAGTTATTTTTTGGATGGGACAAAGATTGAGCTGTGACGCAGATTGGACAGCTGGCCTTTTTGTTGATCCCGCTTTTTACTATGGCCTGCTTGAATATCATCTGCACGGACCGCACGTGGAGTTGCTTCCGTCCCTGATATTCAGACGTGAAGAGAAACTCATTGCCATCCCTGACCTCTATGAACTCCTCAAGTGAAGGCCGAAGACTCTCGGAGAAGATGGTGACCCGATCCTTGTTGCCCTTGCCGCCTGCAACAAACAGGGTGAGGTTTTCCATGGAGACATGCCCGACCATGATGTTGACTACCTCGGATACCCTGAGCCCAACGGAGTATAGCAGGGCGATGATGAGACGGTGTTTGATGTTGTGAATCTGCTTCAGTATGCGGACAATCTCATTCCTGGTTAAAATCGTTGGCAGATGCTTTCACTTCTTCATCTTAGTGACGTATGAAAGGTCCAGGTGCTTTTTCAGTATCCCTTCGAAAAATAGGAAAGGGCAAAGCTGTGTAACCGCACGGTGGAATAGGAGGCCTTCACCTCCTCGATGAGAAAAGAAAATAACGTGCGGCATTGTCCTGGGTACAGTTATCCAGAGACATTGAATAGGTATCGGCAAGCCACTGGTGAACCGAATAATGATCTACAAAGGGACGAATATACAGTTCATATTGTTTATCATCCATGTTCGCGCACCCTTTCCTTCAATATTCTCTACAACTATACATTTGATTCGTATTATGTTAAGAATTAATCCCCTTCCTGAAAAAATTATTCAATTAATCTATTACTTAGCTTGACTTTTTAAAGAATTTTTCTACAGATAATATTAGTTGTACGCAATGCCGGGAAAAGGAAGGAAATGTTGCTATGACGAAAACGATATTATCAGAAGAACAAAAAGCCCAAGTCGTTAATTTCATAAAAACAAAGCCTGAAATGAATTCAAAAGAGATTGCGAACATCTTGAATTATCCTGTAGAATGTGTTCGTTCATTGAAATCTCATGTTACGATGGGAACATATGACAAAGTAATAATTGATGATGATAGTGAAATAGATTATGAAATTAGTTTAAGTATGGAAAAAGATCTTCAAACATTTCTTCTCAATGATCTCACGCAAATTGAACCAGGCTTGAAACTTGTAGAAAAAGGAAAAGAATATCAAATTGAAGTCGGAAGAATTGATATTTTAGCAAAAGATAAAAATGATGAATATGTAATTATAGAATTAAAAGCAGGAAAAGCAAAAGATGATGCTTTAGGACAAATTCTTGGTTACATGGGTTTTGTTTCTGAAGCATTAGCAAATGGGAAGCCAGTTCGTGGTTATATAATTGCAAATGATTTTGAAGAAAGATTAAAATACGCAGTGAAGAATGTACCCAATGTAATGTTAAAAGCATATAAAGTGAATTTTTCATTTGTGGACATAAATAGGTCGTGAACTTTTCGGCATCCATGCCTCAAAGTTTATAAACTTATTGTAATGTGGTTTCATCGCATAACAAAGCTTATGTTCTGCGCTCCCTGGTCGGTCGCTTGGCCATGCGGCACATCGTGGCGAAAAGCAGCCGCGACGTCACATAAGCAAGACGTTACCTGCAACCCTAAGAGACAGAACCGAAACTTAAAAATGAATATACAAAATGACAATACCTTTGATAATTACAATTTGTGTTTTACTGATACTTGCCTACGTTTTTGACATCACATCATCAAAGACGAAAATTCCTTCTGTAATTTTACTATTACTGTTGGGGTGGACTGTTGGTCAAATATCAAACAGATTTGAAATCCCGATACCAAACCTCAATCCAATTTTACCTATTTTGGGTACAGTCGGACTAATACTTATCGTTTTAGAAGGTTCATTAGAATTAGAACTTAACAAATCAAAATATTCTTTTGTTGGCAGAGCATCTTTAATAGCTTTTTTACCAATGTTACTTTTTAGCTTTGGACTTGCTTTTGCTTTTCAATACTTTGGAAATACAACATTTAAAATCGGACTTGCTAACTCAATTCCATTTGCGATTATTAGTAGTGCAATAGCAATACCAAGTACTCAAAACCTAATTTCCAAAGACAAAGAATTTATTACATATGAAAGTAGCCTTTCAGACATTTTTGGTGTTATATTTTTCAATTTCATTACTCTAAATGACAATATTGGTACAAAATCGGTTGGATACTTTTTGTTAGAAATAATTGTAATTCTTCTCATTTCCTTTATTTCAACTGTTGCACTTGCCTTTCTTTTGAGCAAGATAAAACACCATGTGAAATTTGCCCCAATTATTTTGACGGTTGTTTTGACTTATGCAGTTTCTAAAATTTATCATTTGCCTGCATTGATATTTATTTTACTCTTCGGACTTTTTCTTGGGAATCTTGATGAAATCAAACATAATAAATTTATTCAAAGACTAAAACCAGATATTCTTAATGGAGAAGTTCATAAGTTTAAAGAACTCACAGCAGAAATTGCATTTTTAGTTCGGTCGCTATTCTTTCTTTTATTCGGATATTTAATACAATCGTCTGAAATATTGAACGTAGAAACAATAGGTTGGGCTTTATGTATAACAATATCAATTTTTATTATACGGTTGTTGTTTCTGAAACTATTCAAACTGCCATTGAAACCATTACTTTTTATTGCACCACGTGGACTTATTACTATCCTGCTTTTCCTGACAATTCCAATTTCGCAAAATATTGAAATAGCAAATAAATCATTAGTAATTCAAGTAATTATCTTGACAGCAATATTGATGATGTTTGGTTTAATGACAAATAATAAAAATGAAGTAGAAACTAAATGACAACAAGAAGGGCCGCAGGTAACAAGGGTTTGAACGCAATGGGGGCAGAAGTAGTAAATTCAACATTTGTACTTCTATTGAGCTTTTGTGGTTTATTGAACATTTGTGCTTCTAATCCCCCCACTGCGTCAAGCGCCAAACCGTTATGTGCAATACGAATTCACCAAAATGTTAAGAGGACATTATGTGCAATGAATTAAATCGTTCAGATTATGTAAAAATTATAGATGATGTTATCAAAAGTACAAAAAAAGTCGGAGCTTGAGAAAATTGAGTCAAATATTTTATGCAAATTAAATCAAATTCCTAATTTTAATTCTGATTTATATCAGCCGCTATCTTTGGCGATTCAAATGATAAATTTAAAAAAACAGGATATTTATAATTCTAATCAATTTATCATCAATATACTTCTTGCAAGTGCTAGTTTGATTACAGCATTAGTGTTTGGTATTATACAATTATGCAAATAAAATCGAGGTTTTAATAATGATAAATTGGATGTTTTACCCAAAGTCAAATGATATTCCAACTCATTTACGTGCAGTAATTGATGATGTTTTTATCAAAAATCAAAATAGTATTGATTCTTCAATCAATCAATATTCAAGCAATGAAATTTTAGAAATACTTCGCACAAGTGTTGAATCACTTGGTTATTTAATCGAAAAAGATAAAACATCTGAAGGTAAAATTAAAGTGCCTGTTCTTTTTGGTTTAAATGGAAGTTATGACAAATCTTTCGATGCAGATGGTTATCATAAAGAATTGAAAACAGTTGTTGAGGTTGAAGCTGGACGAGGTGTTACAAATTATCAATTTTTAAAAGATTTGTTTCAAGCTTGTGTAATGCATGATGTTGATTACTTAATAATTGCCATTCGAAATATTTATAGAGATAGTCAGGACTTTAATAAAGTAATTTCATTTTTTGATACAATTTATGCAAGCAGTAGATTAAAATTGCCATTAAAAGGGATCTTGATTGTTGGATATTAATTCGTACTGCGCCTAACATTGGCTATAAGCTGCGCTCCGTGCTCACTGCGTTGCGCGCGGTGCTCGGGGCTAAAGCCCACATTTGCCTGTCGGCAAACGTCTTATAGCCAAGAAACGTTAACTGCCATTGCCATATAGGAGAACTTTATGGACATCAAAACATTTTTAATATTAGGTGGATATGGAAATGTGGGTCGTGTTTTGACACGGCTATTATTGCAAGAAACAAATGTCAGGTTGGTGTTGGCCGGGCGAAATTTTGAGAAAGCCAAGGCAGCCGCTGACCAATTCAACAATCTTTTTGAAGGAAACAGAGTCACGGGAATGTATGCTGATGCGTCAGACTTGGAAGACCTTAGACAGATATTCAAAGGTGTTGACTTTGTGGTTGTAGCTTCCAGCACGGCTAAATACACTAAAGAGATTGCAAGAACAGCATTGGAAGCAGGTTGTGATTATATAGATATTCACTTTGGTCCCAAAATCTATGCCACATTGCATTCCTTAGCCGAAGCCATTAAAAATGCTGAGCGGTGCTTTATCACAGGAGGCGGATTTCATCCTGGATTACCTGCAGCTTTAATACGCTATGCCGGTCAATATTTCAACAGAATGGAGAAGGCAATAGTCGGTGGTGTTATGAATGTGGAATTTAGAAATTATGAGAGTTCAGAATCAACCATAATTGAATTTGTTGAGGAGGTAGTTGATTTTCAACCCTTTTTCTACAAAAATGGAAAATGGCGAAAAATAAATATAATGAGTACAAAAGATTTAGTAGTAATGGATTTTGAAGGTGAATTTGGCAAAAGGCAATGCACCCCTCTGTTCTTTGAGGAACTTCGTGAAATACCAGTCATCTTCCCAACTCTCAACCAGACTGGTTTTTATATGGCTGGCTTTAACTGGTTTATAGATTATTTTGTTTTTCCGTTCATCTTTATTTCTCTAAAACTATTTCCCAAGATATTAATCAAGCCAATGTCAAAACTGATGAAGTGGGGTCTTACGACATTTTCCAAACCACCGTATGGTTTAGTTATGAAATTAGAAGCCAGTGGTGAAAAAAACGGTAAATTAAAAAACATTGAAATACAACTTTCACACAAAGATGGTTCCTTTTTCACTGCTATCCCTGTTGTGGCTTGTTTGTTGCAATACCTTGATGGATCGATTAGGAAGCCTGGTCTATGGTTACAGGCCAACATTGTAGAGCCAAACCGATTTATGCAGGATATGAAACGAATGGGAATCGATGTTAAAGTTCAAGACAAGAATGGCAACGGCAGATAACAGCGTGTTTGCAGTTCGCTTCGCTTTACCCAAATTGCCTACGCTACGCTTCGGCAACTTCTTTTATCTGCGGCCGTTATCTGAAAGCGGCGCGCTTAATTTTTTTACTTTTTTCGTAACTATTCAGCAAAAAAATTTTAAAAAAATAAAAAAAGACTATTAATTTTACAGGCATAGTATATATTATGTCGCATGAAACGAGAAGAAATACGAAGATTAATAGAGAAAAATCCTGAAGCAGTTATTGAACTGATTAGAAAGACTTTTTGCCAGGATTGAAGAGCTTGAACGGCGTTTACATATAAACAGCCGCAACAGTAACAAGCCGCCAGCAAGTTACGGATTGAATAGGAAACAACGGCATATGCAAGAACGGGAGAAGTGGGGTTATCACTTCAGCGTCATTTCCTTAGTTTTTTTGAGAGCTTTCTGTAAGAACAAAGAAGCTAAAAATTCCTGCAATACACATCAGACTTCTAAATGCTATGATAAAATAATCGGTTTTCATTTTTGGCAAGTCAGAAATTATGCTGTTTATAACAAAAACCATGCAGTATGGAATGTATATATCCATTATAAGGAGTTGAATGGTTATATTGAATTTGCTCTCTGTTATTATTTTGGCAATGTGGATGGTAAATAAAAGTGTAATTGTTCCACCTATGAGTGTTGCAGTTGTTTTTCCAAAAAGAAAGTTTACAAGGGAGATAACATAAATTATCTCAACATAATATAGAGGCAAAAGATATTGAACTACCTTAGACCTTTTTATGGATAGGTTGTGTACTCTAAAAATTTTAAAATTTAACATATTTTTGAAACACTTATTTTGTGAAACAATTATATTATATATAAGTCAGTCAATTAAGAAAAGTTACAAAGATAAAATTTTTGTTAGCTATTGAGGATTAGTCTTAAACTTTTATTTTGAGGTGAAAATGTATACTAAAAAGCAAATTGTTGTGCCAGAGGAATATGAGGGAGAGAGAATTGATAGATTCCTTGCTTGCTATATGGAAGATTCAATTTCCAGAAGTATGGTCCAGAAACTTATCAAGTCAGAGAATATTCTTGTAAATGGAAAACTCATAAAGCCTAGTTATAGCCTATCCACAGATGATGAGATAGAGGTAACTTTTCCACAAGAGGATGTAAAGCTTCCTTTCCCTGAAGATCTGGCCATAGATATTATATATCAAGATGATGATATTGTGGTTATAAATAAAGCACCAGGCATAGTAGTTCACTTAGGCCCTGGAAATTATGAAAAAACCCTTGTAAATGCCTTACTGTTTCACATAAAAAAGCTTTCAGCTGCAGGGGATCCCACAAGGCCTGGCATTGTCCACAGACTTGATAGAGATACAGCAGGTCTTATGGTTGTGGCAAAAAGTGATAGAGCCTATTATAGCCTTGTTGAACAGTTTTCTCATAGACAGGTGATTAAAATTTATAAGGCAGTGGTTACAGGTAAACCCCCCAGAGAAGAGGATCTTATAGATAAACCAATTGCAAGGCATAAAAAATACAGGGAAAAGATGTGTATATCGGAAGATGGCAGGGAAGCCTTAACTCAATACAAAGTGGAAAAGGTATGGCACAAGTCCACTGGCGTGTTTTCTCTTTTGACTTTGCGTATTTTAACAGGAAGAACTCATCAAATAAGGGTTCATCTATCTTCCATAGGAAATCCTGTGGTGGGAGATCCTGTTTATTCAAAAAAGTGGAGTAAGTTTAATGTTCCCTATTTACTCCTTGGGGCGACCTATCTTTCTTTTAAACATCCTGCGCAGGAGAGGCTTATGGAATTTGAAGTGCCTCTCCCATCGCACATTGTGGATTTTATTGAAAAACTTGAAAGCAGAGATTAATACTTTATGCCAGTTGCCTCACGGACTTTTTCCAGGGTTTTCATTGCAACTGCCCGAGTCTTTTCTGCACCTTTTTTAAGAATTCTTCTTACCTCTTCAGGATCGCTTTCGTAGAGCTTTCTTTTTTCTCTATAGGGTTTAAAGTATTCAGAAACAAGCTCTACCAGTTCCTTCTTAAACTGACCATATCCTGTGCCACCTTTTAGGTATCTCTCTTTTGTGTATTCCAGCTTATCTGCAGGAGCAAAAAGCTTATAAAGGGCAAAAACATTGCACTTATCTGGATCCTTTGGATCCTCCACTGGAGTAGAATCAGTTACTATTTTCATTATCTTCTTTTTAAGAACATCTTCGCTGTCAAAGATGTCTATTGTATTGCCATAGCTTTTTGACATTTTCTGCCCATCTATTCCAGGTATAACAGCCAATTCTTCGGATATATATGGCTCTGGCAAAACAAAAACTTCTCCATAGGTATTATTGAATCTTTCTGCAATGTCCCTTGTAATCTCAAGGTGCTGCTTTTGATCCTTTCCAACTGGGACTAAGTCTGCATTAAAAAGTAGAATGTCGGCTGCCATCAAAACAGGATAGGTAAATAAACCTGCAGTTGGAACTATTCCTTTTGATGTTTTATCTTTATAGCTGTGACTTCGCTCAAGTAATCCCATGGAGGTGTGGCATGAGAGAATCCATGAAAGCTCAGCAACCTCTGGAATATCAGATTGCACCCAGAAATAGCATTTATCAGGATCAAGCCCAAGGGTAAGAAAATCAATTGCTGCATTTATTGTATTCTTTTTGAGTTCATCTCTTTCATGAAGAGAGGTCATTGCGTGATAGTTTACAATAAAGCAAAAGAGATCACTTTTATCTTGAAATTCTATCATTGGCTTCATCATACCAAAGTAGTTGCCAATGTGAAGTGTCCCTGAGGGTTGAATACCAGAAAGAACTCTTGCCATAAATCACCTCGTGAAACTTAAATATAAACAGTGAGTAACTCTGCCCAAAATAGTGTCAAGTAAGAAAAATTTTCCTTTACTTTTCAATATAATTTTGTATATTATAACAAAATTTACTGCCTATAGCCGGTAGGCAGTTTTAGAATAAAAAATTAGCATACTTAATGGAGGATTTAAATGGAAGAAAAGAAAAAGATTGAACAGAATATGGGCGGTCCAGATAAGTTTATAAGGACTATGGTTGGGATAGCATTTTTGCTGAATATTATTATTCTTGAGCCTGGGGTTGTTGGCACAGTTATATTGCTCGTCTTTGGCCTTGTTATGCTTGGTTCAGCATGGATTGGTTTCTGCCCAGCCTATGTTCCCTTTGGGATAACAACATGTGGAGAACTCTCAAGCTGTGAGAAAAAGAGTGAGTAATATTTGTATTTCAGTCAGGTCAAGTTGCAACCTGACTGAAATATTTTTTAGCTGCAACAGGCTCCTTTTATCCCTTTGCAAAAATCATCAATCTCGATCTGAAGAGTCGTATGTTCAATATCAAATTCATTTTTTAGCAAGGCATTGACCTTTTGTATAATGCTGTCAGAGCTTTCTTTATGTTCTTTATCTATGAGTATGTGACATGACAGAAAAACCTCTGTTGAGTTTATAGACCATATGTGCAGCCCATGGACTGAATCAACGCCCTCTGTAGCCTCAATTCTTTTTAAGATTTCCTCAGAGTCAAGGTGATCTGGAACTCCCTGAAGAAATATTCTGAGTGATTCCTTAATAATGCCAAGACCGCTCCATATAATCATTATTGCTATAAAAAAGCTTATTACTATATCTATTCTTCTGTCTCCAGAAAATTTTATAGCAATCGCTGCTATTATTACAGAAACAGATGATAGAGCATCAAAGAGAAGGTGGAGGGATGCTGCCTTTATATTGAGATTTTTATCTTCACCTCTGTGAAGAACAATTATTGATAGGACATTGCCAAAGAGTCCAATAAAGGCCACAGGAAGCATTATTGAAAAATTTATGTCTATGGGATTTTTAAATCTCTCGATTGACTCATAGAATATGTATGCCCCAATTAATATAAGTGTTAATGAGTTAAAGAGTGCAGCCACAACCTCAAATCTTTTGTACCCAAAGGTATAAACTCTGTCTTTCTTTTTTTGAGATATTTTTTCGCCACTATAACCTATTATGAGAGATAAAACATCAGATAGATTGTGTCCTGCATCTGAAATTAGAGCAAGACTGCCTGATATGATCCCTCCAATGTATTCTGCTATGGTAATTATTAAATTTAAAATTATCACAGCCAGTAGTCTGAAACCTCCTGAGGTCTTTCCATGGCTGTGGTGGTGATTGCATTTCTCTGTATGTTTATGAGTTTCCATGTTATTTTCCTCGCTCATTTATGTGGTCTATTCCATATTGAAGTATGATTTCAATATGCTCATCATCTAAAGAATAAAATGAATTTTTACCCTCTCTGCGAACTTTCACAAGCCTTGATTGCTTGAGAATTCGCAATTGATGAGATATGGCAGACTGGTGCATTTTTAGTTCTTCTGCTATATCCCCAACTGATAATTCCTGTCTTTTTAGAAGATTCAGAATTCTTATTCTTGTAGAATCAGAGAATATTTTAAAGAATTCTGCAAGTTCAAAACACAACTTTTCTTCGTTTTGTTTTTGAATATCTCTTTTCATGTTCTTCTCGCATTTGTTATGTGTTTATATGAATAAATGTTCATTTGTTTTATTGTTTACATTTTGTCAAGCTTATATTTGATTTTTTTTAAATTTTCCAATATTTATTTCTTATCCCTTTTTAGGAAAATTTTTTATCTTTTATCTGTTATTATGTTTATAAAGCAGATATTTTAATCTCTACCCTCTGAAAATGTCTTGATTTTAAGGGCGGTGATTTTTTTATATAGATATGTCAGTTAAATTAAAGATATATCTTTTTATAATTGCAATTTTTGCTCTGAGCCATGTCTCTTATGGTAAAAATAAAATAGCTGTTGTTAAAAGCAAGTATGACAACATAGAGCTTGTTTTGTCCAATTATAATATTCCATACGATTTGCTTTCTCTTAAGGAGTTGGTTGAGGGGAACAGATTTTTTGATTATGATGCCATATTTTTCCCATCTGGAATTGAATCTGGATACGAGGATAATCTTGAGATAAACTGGCAGGGTAAGCAGATTACCTCAGTGAAGCTTTCCAGGGATTTTTTTGAACTTGATGAAAAGGATTTTTCCCAAAAACTGAGATCCTTTATAAAATCAGGAGGTTCTGCATATTTTTCAGGATATGCTTATAAACAGTTAAGCTCTGCCTATAATTGCTTTGAGTTTTTTTATAATTTCCCATATATGGGTATTCCTGGCAGGATTGAAGCAACAGTTCTTGGTGATCTTGCTATGTTCAGTTTGAAAAAACAGGCTGCACTTTATATGGAATACCCTGGGTGGATTGCATTAAAAAGTGTAGATAAGGCAGAGATTCTGTCAGAGGCTTCCTTCCCAACTCCCAGAGGAGAGAAGTTCGGCCCAATTAGTGTTCTAATAAAAGATGGCGATGGTGAGGTTATATACACAAGCTATTACAGCACTGTTTACAGTGAATTTAAGAGATTTAATATTTATAGAATAGCTGGCAATAAGGTCTTAAAGCGTGCAATGGAGCTTGCGTTGCTTCATTCTCAAAATATCAAGGCACGTATTACAGATGCTTTTCTTGCTGGGGAGACCTGCCGTGAGTATTATTTCAATATTGATGTGGGAACAAATACCTTTTATTTTTACTCCTCAGGTTTTCCTGTGATGTATGAGATATATGATAGTAATAACAATCTTCTTGTATCAAAGGAAGTCTATTCTCAGGAACAGATCTACACTATTAAGTCTACAAAGGATGATTACTGTTTTGTTAAGGTTTATCCCGGGGATGGTAATAGATGGAGCATATATGCAATAGTTGCAGCACGTGGCGCTGTTATTCCTCCTTATCTGGTTAAGTCTGCAAAATGGATTGGGCTGTTTTTTTTGGCTCTTTTTGTCGCAGCCTTCTTAAAGGTTTTGTTTACTCGCCTGTGGCGATGAGTTTTGGCTATATATTTAAATTTTTTTATAAATTTTATATTATTTGTTCTTAATTTTTTTTCAGTTAAAAGGTAATTTATGACTATAGCTACCCATTTTTCTCAGCTTTGTTTATAAGATAGCTTTCCTCTGTAAATGTTTTTGATTGCTTTTGATTTTTTTATTTACAGAATAGTGTAATTGGTGGCTTACTGTCCTATAAAGAATAAAATTTGCTCTCAATATAGGGAGTCTATTCTCTTTTTAAAATCCATTCATTTTAAATTAAAGTAGGAGCATTTGTAAATGGGTAAGATAATATCCGTTTCCAACCAAAAGGGGGGTGTGGGGAAAACTACAACAACTGTCAATGTTGCTGCTTTTCTTGCAGAAAAGGGCAAAAGAGTCCTTGTGATAGATATAGATCCTCAGGGTAATGCAGGTTTTGGACTTGGCATAAACGCAGAGGAGATGGAAACTACTATTTATGAGGTCTTAATTGATGAGATTCCTGTAGAAGATGCAATTTTTAAAACAGATATTCCCGGGCTTTCTATAATACCTTCCAATATTCACCTCTCCGGTGCTCAGGTCGATCTTTTAGATGTTGAGGGCAAAGAGTTCATTTTAAAAAAGAAACTTCAGCATATTAAGAATCATTATGATTTTATATTTATAGATTGTCCCCCTTCTCTTGGGATATTAACGCTCAATAGCCTTGTAGCAGCTGACTCTGTTTTGATCCCTTTGCAGTGTGAGTATTATGCTCTTGAGGGTATAAATCAGCTATTAAGAATAATTGTGATGGTTCAGGAAAATCTCAATAAATCCCTTAAAATTGAAGGTGTTATTCTTACAATGTATGACCCAAGGACAAATTTATCTCAACAGGTTGTATCGGATGTAAGAGAGTTTTTTCAGGATAAGGTTTTTGATTCTATAATCCCCCGTAATGTAAAGCTTTCTGAGGCTCCTTCTTTTGGTAAGCCAATAGGTCTATACGATAGGGTATGTCCTGGTAGTATTGCTTACGAAAAACTTGCAGATGAGGTATTGGCAAATGAGTAATAAAAGAGCTCTGGGGAAAGGTCTCAGTGCCATAATTTCTACTTCTCCAACTCCTGTTTCTGAGATTGAAAATATAGTAGCAGATGATAAAAATAGAGTTATAGAAATTGATCTTGATGATATTATTCCAAATCCAGATCAGCCAAGGACGGTTTTTGATGAGTCAGAAATAGAAGGTCTTGCAGAGTCAATAAGATCAGTGGGGCTTATACAGCCTATAATTGTTCGTCATGAATCTGGACGATATGTCATTGTAGCAGGGGAGAGAAGATATAGGGCATGCAAACTCAATGGCATGAAAAAAATTAAGGCCATTGTAATAGAGGCTGACGAGGAGCAAAACTTTACAGTGGCACTCATTGAAAATATTCAACGGGAGGATTTAAATCCTATAGAAGAGGCAAGAGCCTATAGGCTTCTTATAAATCGTTTTAAGTTAAGGCAACAGGATGTAGCAAAGAAGGTTGGTAAAGATAGAACTACTATTACTAATTCTTTGAGACTTTTAAATCTTCCAGAAGAAGTGCAACAGGGCATAATTGATAAAAATATTACTCAGGGACATGCAAAGGTTTTGCTTTCCATTGAGGACAATGAGAGGCTTTTGAAGCTTTATAAAGAGGTTGTAGATAAGGGGATATCTGTCAGGGCTCTTGAAAAGATGGTACTTGAGACACGTGAGATGGAAGAGTCAGGTAAGGAGGCTAAAAAACAGCTTAAAAATCCTCAAATTAAAAAAATGGAAGAAGAGCTAATTGCAAAGCTTGGAACAAAGGTTGAAATAAAACATAGCGGAAACAAAGGGAGAATTGAAATAAGCTATTACTCCCTTGATGACTTTGAGAGAATTATTGAAAAGATAAAATAACCTTGAGCTTAATACTCATCAAGATTAATCTTTTCAACTTTATCATTTTCTATGTCTAAAATGGCAGCAGAGGATTCGTCGTGTTTGTAAATTGCTCCAGGATTTATTATTCTTGTTCTATTTGACATATAATTTTCAAAGTGATGAGTATGGCCTTTGATTATGTAGTCATATTTTTCTGAAGTGACGGCTTCTCTATACATGGGCACATTATTTCCATGGAACATTATAAACTTTTTGCCGCTTAATTCAAATTCAATCTTGTCCAGAACCGGTCTCATTCCAAGGACTGAGGCTTTCCAGTTGATAACATCTGTATCGATTAAATCTCCATTGCCCAGCACAATATAGCAGTCAAATTCTGCCATATATTCAAGCATTCGCGGGGAGGTTATATCTCCAGCATGAGCAAGTGTTTTTATCCCTCTCTCTCTGAAGATTGAGAGGACAATCTCCAGAGAGTCTATATCATTATGAGTGTCAGAGATTATTCCAAGAAGCATTTGCCTATCCCAGCTTAGAACCGATTTCTATTGAGTCATCCACAAAGATTACATAAGGTCTATCTTTGGATGATTTTTTTGCAGCCAGAAGCATTCCATTTGATTCAATGCCAAAGATCTTTGCAGGCTTTAAATTTGCAACAAGGAGTATTTTTTTGCCTTTGACTTCTTCAGGGGTATAGCTTTGAGCTATACCAGCAACAATCTGTCGTTTTTCCTTCCCTGTATCTATTTGTAGTCTCAGCAGTTTTTCGGAACCATCAACCCTTTCAGCCTCAAGAATTTTTGCAACGCGTATATCTACCTTTGTAAAATCTGATATTTCTATAATGCCTGTCTCTTCCTGCTTCTCCTTTGCTTTTGGTTCTGAAAGTTGTTTTTCTTGAGCTTTTGTCTTTTCAAGTTTTGGGAATAAAATCTCAAGCTTGCTTAATTTTTGTCCTGATGTTAGATTGTTAAATGACAGAGCTCTTTCAACAGAAAATTCTGGATTCTGGACACCAAAGGCCTCAACAATTTTCGGAGAAATTGTGATGAAAATAGGGGAGAGCAATAGTGCAACTGAATATATGCTTTCAAGAAGATTTCGAATTACAGAGGCTAATCTATCGTTGTTGCCTTCCTTGGCAAGCTGCCAGGGTTTATTCTCGTCTATGTATTTGTTAAGGGAGCGTATGAATTCCCATAATTTTTCTATGCCAATATTTGTCTGAAATTTTGATGAGCTTTCTAAATAAATTCCTGCACATCTTTCTAAGTTTTCCTTGAGCTCATTTTTTGAAGCCATATCCTTTCCATATTCTGGAATTTTGCCATCGAAGAATTTGTCAGTCATGTTAAATGTGCGGTTTATTAGATTACCAAGGTCATTGGCAAGGTCATAGTTTATGCGATCAATTACCACCTCCTCACTGAATCTTGCATCAAGGCCAAAGGTCATCTCTCTTAAAAGAAAATATCGGATTTGATCATTGCCATATTTTGCCACAAGATCCTGAGGAGTTACAACATTGCCCAGTGTCTTTGACATTTTTGCATCTTCCATATTCCAGTATCCATGGACATTAAGGTGATTGTAGGGCTCAATGCCTGCTGCCTTAAGCATTGTAGGCCAGAAAATTCCATGGGGTTTAAGTATATCCTTTGCAATGATATGCTGTGCAACAGGCCAGTATTTTTTGAATTTTTCATCATTGGGATATCCTATTGCACTGACATAGTTTATAAGGGCATCAAACCACACGTATGTGACAAAGTTTTCGTCAAAGGGGAGAGGTATTCCCCATGTTAGGCGTGATTTTGGCCTTGATATACATAGGTCCTCAAGAGCTTCAGATTTTAGCATTGAGAGGACTTCGTTTTTGTATCTCTCTGGTCTGATGAAGTCAGGATTTTTGTTGATATGGTCAATAAGCCATTGTTGATATTTGCTCATTTTGAAGAAGTAATTTTTTTCTTCTATATATTGAGGCTCTTTGTTGTGCTCAGGGCATTTACCGTTTACAATCTCTTTTTCTGTTAGAAATCTTTCACATCCAAAGCAATAATATCCGCCATAGCTTCCAAAATAAATATCTCCGCTGTCATATACCTTTTGAAGTATTTCCTGAACTATCTTTTTGTGACGTTCTTCTGTTGTCCTTATAAAATCTGAATACTTTATTCCTATTTCGTCCCAGGTAGATCTAAATTTAGCACTTATTCTGTCAGCGTATTCTTGAGGAGATGAATTATTTGCAGTTGCTGCTGCATTTATTTTATCTCCATGCTCATCGGTTCCTGTAAGAAAGTAGGAGTCATAGCCTTGAAGAGAATATAGTCTGGTGATAAAATCAGCCAGAATGGTTGTGTATGCGTGACCTATGTGCGGCTCTGCATTTACATAGTAGATTGGTGTTGTTACATAAAACCTTTTTTCCATTTAAATCCTCTTTTGACTGGTTAAAGTTTTTATTATTTAGAAGACTCATCATCTCCCTTGAATATTGTCTCCATAAGCTCATCTTTGACTTTATATCTGTCATTGACCTTTATAAGATCTGAGCTTTTAATTTCAATAAATCTATCGCCATATTTTATGGTTACTGATTCTCTCAGTGTATTTACAGATATTACAGTAAAGCTTTGATCTCCTGCAAAAATCTCTTCCTCAACTTCCGGGAGATATTGATTTAGTGCTCTATATGTTTCGTACTCATAACCAAGACAGCATAGGAGTCTGCCACACATTCCAGAGATCTTCAGCGAATTTAGATTCAAACTCTGCTCTTTAGCCATTTTGATAGATACAGGTTCAAATTCTTCCCTCTGAAATAGGCAACAGAGTTCTCTGCCGCATGGGCCATATCCACCTATAAGGCGTGTTTCGTCTCGAACACCAATTTGTCTCATTTCTATTCTTGTTCTGAAAACAGCTGCAAGCTCACGGACAAGTTCTCTAAAATCTATGCGATTGTCTGCAACAAAATAGAAGATTATTTTCGTTTTGTCAAAGAGACATTTTACAGAAACTAACTTCATGTCTAAGCTTTTGGCTTTTGCCTTTTCTTTGCAAATGGCAAAAGCCTTCTCTTCTATTGCCTCAAGCTCTGGTATTCTTGCAAAGTCTTCCTCAGTTGCCTTACGTAAAATTTTACCATTTACTATGATATTGGGATTGTTCTGGTAGAGTTTGCTCTTTACCACCTTCCCCATGTCAATGCCATGATCGATCTCAACAATACAATCAGAGTTTTGTTTGAAAAAGAAATCCTTTGTATCAACATAATATATCTGATAGCTATTTCTCAGTTTTACAGCTGAAATTTCCATATAACTCCTCTTTTTGACGAACCTGAATTTATCTGTTGATCCAGGAAAAATCCGGTTCCAAAAAACCTGTAGTATTGATATGCGAAAGGGAATAAATTGCCCCTTTCAAAAAATTCTTTGGATTGAGATTATTTTTTAAGCCTTTTTTTAGTGCAAGCAGTATTTTTATAACTTTTGCAGCTGATTGGTTTTCTGTCAGAATTTCTGCAGGCAGAGCTATTGGCTCTCCCTTGATAGAACTTGTTAAAATAAAGCTGTATATATTAATCAATATTGTTATAAAAAAATCAGCATCAGAACCAGAAGGGAAAGCTATATTTTGAAGACCTGTGCTTTTTTTGTTAACATAGTTGCTGATTTCCTTAGCTATTTCCAGGATTGATGATAAAGTATCCCCCTCACAGAGTTTCAAGGCATTCCCTGGAGATCCCCCTGAAATTTTTGCAAGAATTTCAGAATCCCTTCTTTCAGGATGCTTTTCCTTAATAATATCTTCCACATCCTGCTCAGTTAGAGGTTTGAAAGGTAATTCCATACATCTGGAAATAATTGTGGGCAATATCCCTGATTTATTGTCTGCAATGAGAATGAGAACAGTAGACAGGGAAGGTTCTTCAATTGTCTTTAAAAGAGCGTTCTGGCCATTTTCTGATATTGAATCAACGCCATCTACTATTGCCATATATCTTCCATGAATGGCTTTGCGGCTCAGCTTATCAATGAGCCATCTAACAGATCCTGTTTCCTCTTCAGAACCAATTGGAATCTTTCCCTTTTCATCTCGCTGGAGAAATAAGAAGTCCGGATAGCTTCTCCTTGAGATTTGAAGGCATGTTGGGCATGTATTGCATGGCCTGTTTTGGGACTGGCATAGAATCATCATTGCAAATAGCTCTGCCACAGTAGCTTTCCCTATACCCCCTTGACCTGTAAAAAGAAGAGCCTGAGGTAGTTCGTCCTTTTTCAAGAGATTTGATAGATATAGAATTTCCTTTTTATGGCCTTTTATTTGGGTCAAAGCTTTTACCTGAATTTATATAAAAATTTTATTATTTTAATTAATATATTAGATCGAAAATCAAGCCCCTGATCTCCTCGATCTCTTTCATCAGGGTAAAGGCATCACTTTTGCGAGTAATTAGCTGAGATAATTTTAGAAGCCCCTGGTCTATTTCTTTTACTATTTGTTTTTCGCTACGTCCAAGTCTTTTTTCTCTTGCAGATAGCTCCAGCAACTCTGACTTGAGGCTTCGCTCAAGAATCATTTTTAATATTTTGCGAACAATAGCTTTATATTTTTCAAGTTCATAAAGGGATTGCAGATCAAGGAATTTTTTTTCTTGCTGGAGGAGATCCTCCACCATGTCATTTATTTCAACAGTAATATCCTCTGAAATCCTGGATTCCACCTCTTTTAAAAATTTCGATGATGATAAGCCAGAGCCTTCCTTTTTGGTGGCCTTGCGATCTGCACGGCTCTGCTGCTTTAAAGAGGTCCTGGATATTTCAATCACTGTTTTCCTCTAACTTTTTATTTATGAGGCAGTTGCCTTCAAATTTAACGCCTTCTTCCATCACAAGGCTTGGAGCTATGATATTACCTTTAACTTCACCAGTGGATAGGAGTATGATTCGCTCTGTTGCATATATATTGCCAGAAACCTTTCCTCCTACCACAACAAGGCGAGCCTTGATATCGGTTATAGCATCCCCACTTTGACCTATGAGGACTTTGCCATTTGTATCTATAGTGCCCTGAAATTTGCCATCTATGCGAAGCAATCCGTTTATTTTGAATTCACCCTTAAATTCAGAACCAACCCCTATAATACTGTTAACAATATTATCTTCAACAATTCTATTCGTTTTTGCCATAGCCTCACTCTTTTTTTAGCCTATGGGTCATATTTAATAATATTAATGATTGTTTCAAGCAATTTTTATTTTTAGAGTTTATAGGGTTCACAATTACATTTTCTCCCAGATAAAGTTTTTGATATTTCTCTTTTCTCTGTCAAAGACTATGCCTACCAGATATATGTCCCTGCCACTGGATAAATACTTCTGGTAATATCCCTTCTCTTTCATCTGACGTAAGGGCTCCTCATCTATTACCTTAAACTCAAAGAGATATATCACATCAGGTAATTTCACTGCAAGGTCAATTCGTCCCTGATTTGCAACATCCTCCCCCTCTATGTCAAAGCCAAGACTTTGCAAATAGGCATACAAAACTGAGGCATAAAATCCCTCATATTCTGCTATATTATTCTTAACAAAATTGTTATAGGGAATTGAGGCAAAAAGAGAGATAAGAGTTTGCTCAAATTCCTTCATGTTTGCATCCCCAAGGCTTTTATAAAGGCTTACCTTTTTGGGAGTCTTAGCCTTATCCTCCAGGAGTTTATCGATTATAAAATCAGTAAAGGACTGCTTTACTTCTCTGT
>Ga0255345_1000791_pt1 | contig 50044 bp, 40 predicted proteins | sample wastewater_treat_6_FD_192415 | JGI IMG/M metagenome (GOLD analysis project Ga0255345, IMG submission 192415) | Wastewater microbial communities from Lulu Island WWTP, Vancouver, Canada - plant20 | ecosystem: Engineered > WWTP > Wastewater > Unclassified | place: Canada: Vancouver, British...
CCAAAACAAATGGACCTAAGATACATAAACCCTGATGCAAAAGCACTGATTGTAATTGGATTGAGAATTCCTCGTGGGGCATTAAGAGGTATAGAGGAAGGAACCTATTTCCTTTCGTATTCATCTCAGGCGTATGGAAGCATAAACATGATTTATAACCCCTTTATTCTGTACCATCTAACAAGGTACATAGAAGACTATGGATACGAAGCAACACCTATTCCAAATGATTACTACGACTGGCCAGCAATTGAATATCACAGTGGGAAACTGAAAGAGAACTGGTCAAAGCCTGTATCGCCTGAAAAACCAGCGCCAGATGTATTTATCCATTTTCGAATTGCCGCTTTCTGCGCAGGATTGGGCGAAATAGGATATAGCAAGATATTCTTAACACCTGAATTCGGACCAAGACAAAGGTTTGCCTGTATTCTAACAGATGCACCACTTAAACCAGATCCTCTGGTTGAACCTGGTACAATCTGCGATAGATGCATGATGTGTGTAAAAGAGTGTTCAGCAGGTGCAATAAGCACAAAGGAAACAATAAAGATAAAAGTGGCTGGAAAGCAACTTGAATGGGGAAAACTTGACATTGAAGCATGTTCAAAAGGATTTCAAGGAATGAAGCCATACACGAGGTATAATCCTTTTATAGGAGAGCCTTCTCCTGCTATTCTTTATTCACGGGCAATTGAAGGTGGAAGAGGATGCATACGGGCATGTATGATACATCTTGAAAAACAGGGAAAGACGAGAAATAGATTCAAGGAACCCTTCAGGAAAAGAAAAACATGGCAGATGGAATAAAATTTTCTGTCGGATATCAGTTGATGGACGAAGAAAAAATTTTTCTTGATATTGTAAAAAAATTCAGAAAGAAAATAGATGAGGTTTATTTTGCGTGGTTAAATCTACCAAGTGGTCGAGGACCAATTGCAGACAAAATTGGATATATTAACTGGGAAGCGCAAAAACAGATTGAGTATGAACTGAAACAGTTTAAGAAACTCGGAATAAAACTAAACCTGCTATTAAATGCATCCTGCTGGGGGGATCTTTCCCTTTCTACAGTACTGGCAAATAACGTGATTTCAATTATTGATTATCTTGGACAGGAAACAGGCATTGATTCAATAACCGCATTTTCTCCAGTCATCGCGTATACAATCAAGAAAAATTTTCCTGACATAGAGATTAGGGCATCAGTAAATATGAGGATTGGAACAATAACAGCAATGGAGCAAATTGCTGAATTGTTTGATAGTTTTGTTATGCAAAGAGAATACAACAGAGATTTTCAGAGAATAGAAATCTTAAAAAATTGGTGTAAAAAGAACGGAAAAAAATTGAGTATACTTGCCAATAGCGGCTGTATAAACTTTTGTCCTGTTCAAACATTTCACGATAATGTAATTTCACATGAAATTGAGGTTTTTTCAAAAACAAACATAATGAAGGATATCCCTGGTAATTGCTGGACCTATTATAAAAAAAGAGAAAACTGGAATACACTTTTATGCAATTCATGGATAAGACCAGAGGACATCCACTATTATGCTGATTTTTTTCCTGTCGTAAAACTCGCAACAAGAATAAATCCAGAACCAGAAAAGGTAATAGAAGCGTATTGTATTGAAAAATATAAGGGAAACCTCCTTGATATTCTCGAGCCATCTCATAGTGGACTTTTGTTTCCATATATCATTGATAATACAAAATTCCCTGATGATTGGTTTTTAAAATCTACGGACTGTGGAAAAAATTGTGAGGAGTGTTGTTATTGTAAGGATGTTTTTGTTCAACAAAAATATGGCTGAATATATTAAAATATTCAGCATATAACAATGGAGACAATATGGAAAAAGAAAGATTAAAAGAATACGCAAAGCAGATTAAGATAGATATTATTGGCGTTGCAAGCATTGATAGATTTAATGGAATCTCTGCGCAGAATCATCCAGGAAGCATTTTCCCTGAGGCAAAAAGCATCATTGTTATCGGAAAAAGAATTACGCGAGGTTCATTAAGGGGAATAGAGGAAGGAACACAGTTTGGTCTTTATAATATGTATGGCTATCACTGGCTCAACAACAGAATTCTTGCCCTCGCAACCTTTAAGATGTGTGAATTTCTCGAGGATCACGGGTATGAGGCGGTTCCTATTCCTGGAATTTCTTCTGAAATTCAAACAATGGGAATACCAGTAAAAAAAGGTGCGCCAGCCCCAAATGTTATGGTTGATATACAGGACTCGGCTATAAGGGCTGGACTTGGTGAAATAGGATATTGTGGAATTTTTCTAACAGAAAACTTCGGTCCAAGACAGAGATTCCAACTTATAATCACGGACTCAGAGATTGAGCCAGACCCTATAAAAAAAGAGAATGTTTGCGATTTGTGTATGGAATGTGCAAAGATATGCCCCCTCGCGGCTATAAGCCATAAGAAAAAAACAATTCATATCTGCGGGAAAAAAATGACCATTGCGGATGTTGACTATGATAAATGTGCTATATGCAGGAATGGAGTATCCAAGGATATGTATTATGAAAATGCAAAGCCCGACAGGATCGCAGCACTGTGTTCAAGAACATGTCTTGCACATCTTGAAGAGAAAAAAAGAATTAAAAATCTGTTTAACAAAAATTTCAGAAAAAGGAAAGCATGGAAGATTGATAAATCAGGCGAGGTCATAAGATAAAAAGGGGATAAAATGAAAATTTCAAAAGAAAAAATCAGAGAACAGGGATATAGACTCGGGCTTGATCTTATTGGTTTTGCCAGTATAGAAAGGTTTAAGGATGCCCCTGAAAACATGCATCCTGCGGGTATTTTCCCTGAAGCAAAAACAGTTATTGTTGTTGGTAAAAGGATACTCAGGGGTGGATGGAGAGGAATTGAGGAAGGAACAAATTGGATTTCATACACATACTTTGATTATCATGGACTTCTGAATACATTTTTTATACCAGAGCCATTATATCAACTTGCCTGTTTTATAGAGGATTATGGATATGAGGCAGTTCCATATTATCCCGGGGTTCCAGAAACACACATGTCTGTCAAGCCATTAAGAAAGGGCCAGCCCTCTCCAGATGTTAATCTTGCTATAAGGATTGCTGCTACCTGTGCAGGCCTGGGTGAAATTGGATGGAGCAAGGTATTTCTGACGAAAAAATTTGGGCCAAGGCAAAGAATACACGCAATAATCACTGATATGGAAATTGAACCAGATGAACTGGTAAAACCAGGAACAATATGTATAAAATGTATGAGGTGCGTAGAAGGATGTCCTTCGAAAGCAATTCCACATATAAAGGAAAATAAAAAAATCCAAATAAAAATTGAGAATAATCAATATGAATGGGCAGATATTCATTTCGGTAGATGCACATTGAGTTATCATGGTGGGGATTCGAGGATTTCTCCTTTCATACACAAAGATTTTCCTGGCTGGAATATAGATGCATCAAAACAGGATTTTTCTGAGGAAGCAGCATACAAATTTTGCTGGACACTATCAACAGGCAGATGGAGAAAAACAAATGAATTTCCCTCTGGATATATCATTGAGGGACATGCAATGTTGCAGAAATGGGGAGAAGGTGGTAGTTATGGAATTTGCGGTTCAAGGGGATGTATGAGAAGTTGCTTTGATTATCTCGAACAAAGAAAAAATGTGGAACAAACCTTTAAGACAGGAAAATTCATAAAAAGAAAAAGATGGATACTTCCTTATAAGGTCTCCAGAAAATAAAAAACTCAAAAAAAGGTATGCAACCAACATTACTGTTTAATATTTTTTAAAACCTCATGGTTACATAAATTTTTTGGTACCTTTCCATTTAATACCCTTACCACCTCATCAATCACAATATCTTTCAGCACATTAATTGATTTTTCAGAGTAATAGGCGTAATGCGGTGTACAGATAACATTATCCATATATAAAAGGGGATTGTCTTTATCCAGTGGCTCTTTTTCAAAAACATCTAAACCAGCACCTGCTAATTGATTGTTCCGCAGCGCCTTTATCAAGGATTTTTCATCAATCAATCCGCCTCTCGATGTATTAATAAGATATGCTGTGTTTTTCATCAGTTCCATTTCTTTTTTTCCTATAAGATGCCAGGTTTTTTCTGTTAAAGGGCAATGAAGAGAAATATAATCACTGTTTTTCAAAACATCCTGCAACGATGCTTTCTTTACACCAAAACTCTTGAGAATATCACTTTCTACAAGAGGATCATAACAAATTACCTTCATACCTAAACATCTTGCCTTTTTCGCAAGGGACCTCGCTATTTTCCCAAAACCAACCAGCCCGAGTGTCTGATTGTTTATGCTTCCAATATAGCCAGAATTATTTACAGTTTTTATTGAATCAAGTATAAAAAACTTTTTTAATCTGCGACAACATGCGAGTATAAACATTAATGCATGATCTGAAACCTCTTCAGTACAGAATTCCACAACATTCGAAACCATAATTCCTTTCTCTGTCGCTGATTTAATATCAATATTGTCCATACCTGTTCCACATCTAATAATAAAACGACATTTCTTGAGATGTTTTATCATAGTAGACGTAATCTTTGTACCTGTAAAAATAATTACATCTACATTTTGAAGGATTTTTGAGATGTTTTTTTCAATCTTTACTTCTATAAGCCGAGCACCAATTCCTGCAAGTTTTTCGTAGTCCTTTTTTCTGAATCTGTGTGCATCAGGATCAATATTTATAACAGTAAATTTATTTTTTTCATTCACCATCTGTCTTTATTTGAGAGATAATATTTTTGCAGCAACTGGTTAAAAGCGAAATTTCATGACCCACAGCAATAAATTGAAACCCCTGATTAATCCTTTTTTTTATATCCTCTGGCTGCGAAGCAATAATTCCAACAGGAACACTCGCATTTTTACATGTTTTTAGTATATACTGCACATTTTCCTCAATAGAAGGATGTTTCATATCTTTGATTAAACCCATTGAGGCAGAAAGATCATTTGTCCCTATAAAAACAGCATCAATACCCTTCACACTTATAATACTTTCGAGGTTTCTAACTGCATCTATATGCTCTATTTGAACAATAACGAGGATATTTTCATTTGACTTCTCAAAGTATTCATCAAGCCATTTCCCGAATCCACTTGCTCTGTGCGGACCAATACCACGAATGCCCTCTGGTGGATATCTTGTTGCTCTAACAGCCATCTCCGCCTGCTCTGCATTATTTACCATTGGAATAATCAAACCCATTACCCCTGTATCAAGCACTTGTTTAATCACAACAAAATCATTCCACGGAACTCTTACAATTGGTGTGGTATCTGTACCCGAAATTGCCTGAGTCATTACCTCAATTGATTCTATTCCTATAACTCCATGCTCCATATCAAAAACAAGCCAGTCAAATCCTGCCCGTGCCATTACCTCTGATATTGCTGGATGGGCTGTGATAACAAATGATCCTACAACTGTTTTACCATACTTCAACTTCTTTTTAACAATATTTTCTGGCATCATCAGAACCTCCATATCTTGAAGATAATTTGTTTTATTTTCGTCTCCCCAGAAACCGTCTTACTCTTTTTTCCCCCTACACCTTTCATAAGATAATTTTACTTCATCCTTCTTCGTTTTTCGAAAGGATTTTCTTCAATATATCCGGCCTATTGGTAGTTATAAACTGTGCACCTGTTTGAATTGTCCTAATTATGTCTTCTTCAGTATCAGGCGTCCATCCATTAATAATAAATCCACGGGACAAAAGATTTTTTACAGAGATTTTTGTAAGATAATTAAAATTAATGTCAATCTTTCTTATGCCGGATGCAATTAAATCTATAAGATTTTCGGGAATACTGCTACTTATAAGGGATGTCACAATTTCAGGAGATATGTTTCTGATTTGCTTCACATATTCAAGATTAAATGAACCAACAAAAACCCTATCTCTGAAATTACAATCATCAATCACCTTTATAAGTTTTTCTGTATCACACTGCTTTATTTCTATCAAAATCCTTGTATTTGAATCCATTGCTTCAAAAACCTCTTTAAGATGAGGAATCTTTTCTCCTGAATAACCCTTCCACCTACCTGCATCATATCTTTGTATTTCTTTATAGGTCATCTCTTTTACAAATCCAGAACCATCTGTTGTCCTATCAATCTTTTCATCATGTAAAACAATAATTTCATTATCCTTTGTCTGACGGACATCAAGTTCAATAAAATCAACGCCAAGTTCAATTGCCTTTCTAAAAGATAGAACAGTATTTTCTGGATAAATCGCGCTAAAACCCCTATGAGCGACCACCACAATAATTGATTCAAACATTTTATTTATACCTCCATGAATATTGGGCTTAACCATGCTATTTCACCATCTTCTCTTTCAACCCGTACATAAAAGTACTGTTCCCCACAATAATTCTGTTCGAACTCAATCTTAAATTGATTCTTCTTTATATTAAAGGACTTATAAATTTTCCCATCCGACATAACCACGATTCTATCAAATAATACCTCACTAACGCCTGATATCTCGAAATGTAGTTTTCTCGCGTTAACAAGAATACTGCCTGATTCAACATCGTTGATTGAAAAATTAAGAATAGGTTTTATGTTGCTTGTTGCATAACATTTTCTCTGGTAAAGAGCATTAAAGATATTTTCCCTACCAATGCTTTTTACCTTTACAGCGGTTATTCCCTGTCTGTATAAATTTTTATAATCGTCTGGCTGCTCCTGCTTATTATGAAGTTCATCTCCGGGTCTACCGTCGTGAATATCACCTCCCCCAACAAAACCAAACCTATACCCCATATTGAGTGCATCTATAACATGTTGGCCCTTTTGTTCTCCACCCATGGCTTTTATGGGCCTTGTATTTCCTTCATCAGCACCAAGTTCGCTGCTTCCCCAGACAGAATATATTTCAACAAGAACCTCAACCTGCGGATCATAACTCAAATTCCAGTTTACCCCCATTATTTTATTGGCACTATGATGCGGAATAACAAGAGCGCCGTATTTTCTTGCCACACTATAAACTGTGTCAATATTATCAATACCTGCTCTTAAAATCCGGCCCGTATTATCAGGATAATAGATATTTCTATGACCTGCCTTATGATCTGTCCATTCCTCAGCAATCAGAGTTGCAAATTTTCCCTGTTCATTAAAATCATTCGCCACACTACAAAAATAATCCCATTGCCTATTTGTAATCCATTCACTATGATCAGAAACAGAAAAAAAATCAAGAAATGCTTCTTCCTTTGCAAAGGTATAAAGTTCCTCAGGACATCTCAGTCCATCAGAAAAAAATGTTTGCGAGTGCAAATCTCCCCAATAGATTCTGTATTTTGGGTTTTCTTCGACAATAATGGGATTGGAATATGTCTCAATCCCTGTTTCAGGATGAATCAATCTAATAAACTTAATTCCTGGTTCATTGAATCTTAATCCCTGAACTCTTCCAAACCTTCTTTTATCACCAAAGAAAACTCCACTGTAATTTGAAAATTTTATTTTCCTACCTTCTATTTCAATCACAACATCTTCAATATCCCCGTCATAAACATTATCAAGATATTTTATTCCCCTCGGAGAAAGATTAAACAGCCCATTAAGTGTTGGAGGTTTCACGTAGCAACCCCAGCCAACAGGATGCGGTTCAGTTAAAACCTTGAATTTAAGGGTAAACTCTTCACCAACAGATAAAATAGATGGTGCAGATGTATAAAATCCTTTTACTTTCACATTTACCTTCTCTTCTCTTTTAGTTTCAGAGCCGCCTCTATCCCGATACTATTCCATAATTCCTCGTCAAACTCAGCACTTCTACCAGGGCAATTTTTCCTTCTACAAAGCTTACACCCACTATAATCCCTTTCTGTAGGGAATAATATTCCTGATACACTTTTGTTTGGAATCATAAGATATGTTTCTGTAAGTCGAACACCAATAAGTTTCTCAACATCCCCGAATAGGGCAAAAAGTTGTTTTTGTTGTTCAATATGCCAGATACCTGCCTCGCCACCACCAGGAGCCATTGTTGCTGTTTTATTCAGCATATATCTTTTCTTAATATATCCCATTAGTTTATTTCTTGCTATTTCAAGAAAATATCCCTTTATTGTATCCCACCAGTATTCTTTTAAGAATTCATACTGGTCAAATTTGACAGAGTTAAGTTCAGCACCACAGGTTGCAATATACGCAAAAACCCTCTCTGTGTTTTCAAGATTCTTTCTTAACGTTAAACTTGTAAATTTAACTCCATTTATAACAACAGAATCATCGGCCATTGATTCAACAAAACCTTCAAGATATATTGCTTTTGGATTAGCAATGCTTAATGCCTTATTCACAAGTTCCTTAAACTCAGTTTCATCTTCACTGCCCTCTGCAATCTTTAACCTCCTCATAAGCAACCCTGCATCAAAATCAAACTCAAAATCCTTCAATATTTCCATAACATCCCCCTTAATTTAATTTGTTTAGTATAATATCAAAGCAAAGAATTACAAAAAACATTTTCAACCTGCATACATCATCGCGAGAAATTAAAAAGATCATGGCGCACACGCCTAAAACAAAAATATCAAAAACTGGATTACCCTATGTTTTACATTTCTCGTTTTGTCTATTTCCTATTTTCATTTCTCAAAACACGCGCCAATTTTTCAACCCCCCTCTTTCATAAAGGGAGGATAAAAAAAATTTTAATTCTCAATTCTTAAGTCAAGATTCAAATTTGTTTTTCTTACATCCTCAAAAATGTCCCTTTATTTTTTCATAAAAAACTTAAATCTCAAATAAATCAAATGGCTGAATACTTCAGGAAAAGATGCTGGACAAGCCCTGCGAGAAAAAGAATAATACAGGGAAACAAAAGAAACCATCCAATGCTTATGTTCAACATTATCCCGAGCAAAAATGGTCCACATACAGAAGCAATTCCAACAAGGGCTTCGTTAATTCCTATATTAAAACCAGATTTTTCTTCATCATTAATGGCATAGAAAACAGAAGTATAAAAAGCATGTCCTGCATATATTCCGAGAAGCCCAGCAAAAATAAAGATTGCTGCGCTCTTATAAAAAACAAGTGGCACTATCAGAGAGATTATCCCGAGAAGCTTCATAATATGATGTGAAGAAATCCTGTACCTAAAAACAGAAAAAAATGATACCGCATAACCAGCAATTGCCTGGAAGATAAAAAATACAAAAACAGCAATTCCTGCCATCTGTTTGCTGAACATAAAGGATGATATTGCCACCTTTGGAAGAAGATATCTTACCCCTGTTGTAACAAGCGCAACGCAAAAAATCTCTGCCCACGCAATCCACACATACTTCTTTACAAATGGGCTCCTCTGTGCCTCTTTTTTATCTTCTCCAATAATGACATCAAGGGGTTTCTTTATTTTTTCTGAAAGAATAATACCTGAAATAATAATTAAACTTGAAATAAATATTGGAAGCTGCGCATAAAAAACACCCGAATTTATAAGAGAACCTTCTGCAAGAGATCCAAAAGCCATTCCACCACTCCATGAAAGCGTATAAAAAGCAGAACTTTTGTGATATGCCAGCCCTGTATTATTTCCCATAAATATCTGAAAACCAACAAAGAAAAATGAAGAACAAAACCCACCGAGAAAAAGAAGAACAAAGAGAGGGAAAAGAGATACGCAGAAATAAAAAAATCCTCCAATAAAGATAAAACTTATACAACTTGCAATCATAAACCAGGGAGCATTTTTTTTACTGATAACCTTACTCAACATAATACTCGAAAAAGAATATGTTATTCCCCACACAGAGCCGAGTATCCCCATAACAACCGAGGATACTCCAAGTTCCACTGCCCTTATAGAAGAAAAAAGAAGGACAGCAGCAACCGAAAAATCCATCAGTGCCGGAAAGATATAAATCCATAAACCCTTTTTCATTATCGTGTTCATATATTTTTCTCAAACTGGCATCTACCAAACCTGTTTCATGTCTAAATACATGGCAGCAAAAAATATGGCGAGGAATTTTATCCCATGCGTTTTTTTAACACTGTAAATACATTGCACCTTAAAGTGCTCGCTACATTCTTAATTTTATATTTTTCATCTTACAATCTAATGACCATTAAGTATTCATCACCACTTTGCAAAAGAGGAATAAGAAGCGAAAAAAATTACAAAGTATAAACAATACAAAAGAAAGCAGGAAAAGAGTTTACCGCGACCACGCGGGGCTATAACAGTTTTCCTTATCTCCTGTCAATTGACGTAATTCACCTGTAAATACATCAACAATCCATATTGAACATTTGTAATTCTGTCTTCTTGTAAAAACTATATGCCTGCTATCTGGCGCCCAGGAAACAGATTCAGACCAACCAATTTTCACTGGAAGCAAGGAACTCTTTTTACTACCAGTATCATATATAACCATCTGAAAAATACCCTGCGTCCTAATCAAATAGCATATATATTTTCCATCAGGCGACCATACCGGTGCTACTGCGTAATCATATCCATAACTTATTCTTCTGATACCCGCACCATTTCTATCCATTATGTATATCTGGGGTCTACCACTTCTATCAGATGAAAAAACAATATACCTACCATCAGGTGAAAAACAAGGACTTGTATCAATTCCGGATGAATGCGTCAGACGTCTTAAAATATTTCCATCCAGGGCAGCAAGATATATTTCAGGATTACCATCCTTACTTAATACAACAACCATTTCTGAATTTACCTTTGAAAAATCGACAAACGCATTGATACCAGGAAATGAAAAAATGGGCATTTCCTGTTTATTTGCCAGATCAAACAATACAACCGATGGATAGCCTGTTTTATACGAAATATAAGTCAGTTTATCGTCTGAAAGAAATTTTGGAAAATCTTTAATACAGGGTGAATCCGTAATCTGAATTTTATTTTCTCCATCATAATCAACAATAAAGATTTGAGAACTTCCTGAACCACCCGAAACATACGCAATCTTTGTTTTTGCGATTGGCTGCCTGCCAGTAAGATAATAAACAATATCATCACAGGCAGAGTGGGCATTATCAGCCGGCAATGTTGAAATAGGATATACCTTTTTTAATCTTTCAGAATTATCTGTATCAACGAGTTTAATCTCAATCATTTGTTGATTTAATAACCTTACAATACAAACAAATTCGCTTTTTTCTGTTAAATCTTTGATTAACGAAACATCAGTAGTTTTATTAGAAAATAAACCCTGAACTGTGAAATATCCTGAGTAGTTAAGGTCTCTACTAAGTGTTTTAATGAAGGTAGAACAATATCTGTTTTCTTCTCCGATATAAAGGATACTGATGCCTGTCTTGCCCTTAAATTCCTTTGATATTGAAAGGAAAATCTTTTGCGATTCCTGCGAAAAACATATTCCTGCAAGAAAAAAAAGAACAACAACTGCATTATAAAATTTATTCATTCTACACCCCTGGCAGAAAACTCTGCTGAAACATCGATAAAATCAAGCGCAATACCCGAAGGCAAAGATGGAAAAGGAGAACTTTTCCGCACTGCATTAACAACAGAAGAATCAAAGTCAGATGATCCAGATGTTTTTTCAATAATAACATCTGAAACTGAACCATCCTTGTTTATTCTAAAAGAAACAGTTGCTTTTTCACCCTTCAGTGCAGATGAAGATGGCCTTCTCCAGTTCTTATAAATCCTTGTTTTTATCTCGTCTATGTAATATGGCGGAACATAGACATTCTGCGAAGATGAGGAAACAGAAGTAATATTGGATTGAACACTCCTTAAGGTATTACCAGATAATAACTTTTTATTACCTGTGGATGTAATATTCCCAGAGAAACTCTGCCCTGGCTGTTCCACAGAAGAACCAGAATTCTCAATCTTTGCAAGTAATTCTCCCTCATATTTCTTAGCCGAGAAATTTCCAGAAGAATGCCCTGTTGCACCTGATGAACCTTTTGTGTTATAGCCAGGCTGGGAAGAACCTTTTATGTCTGAAATCTTTGATACCAGTGTATCCCTGTATGCCCTGCCTGAAAATGTTTCACCCACATCTTTCCCTCTGCCCTTGACTTCCCCTGATGCTGAAACATCCTGTCGCTTTGTTATTCCAGTTCCAATGGACATCTCAAGATTCTTCGCATAATCATTAATACCCGGTTGTCCAGATGGAATATATGTTTTGTTTCCCTGTGTTGATATGCCTTCGGAAATTAAACCTTCCCCATAGTCCATTTCATCCGTATAACTGGAAGCATCCCCTCCAATGAATTCATTTGAAATATCAATAATATCAGCAATATAAACCGTTGCGTCAGTATCAGGGACCTGTCGAGTTTTAACAGAAACAAGACATAATAAAATCAGGATGTGAAAAATCAATGAAAATATAAACCCTGTCTCACTTGTTTTTTGGTTTGTGCAAATAGATATGTTATTCATTTCTTTATTGATATAGGAACCTTAATGTACTGTCCTGCGTATATTCTGTCTGATGTAAGGTTATTAATACTTTTCAAAACAGCCACGCTCGTATGATAACGAAAAGCAATACTGCTTAAGGTATCTCCTGGTTTTACAATTATATAAGAATAGGCCGGGATAATTGATGTTTCTGTCCTGACAGAATCAAGAGAAGTAATCTGCGCTTTATAAAGAGCAAGAACGCTTTCGCTTTTTGAAATATCCTCGAGAATATCTTTTATCCTTGCATAAAATTTCATCCTTTCTTCAATTTCCTTTGCATATTTTTCCTCAAGATATTTTTTCTCCTGCTGCATTGAATCTTCTATCTTCTGTGAATAATTAACAACAGATGAGGACACGTTAATAAGTCCCTCTAAATTTTTGATTCTGTTATCAAGAATCTGTATTCCACTTTCATGTCTTACAAGTTCAGAAATAATAATTGAAAATTTCTGTTTTAGTTGTGCATCAATATCATTAAATGATTTATTGATACCTTCATCAAACCTCTTTGAAAGACGGATGTTTTCGTCTTCTATTTTTTTATTTGTCGCTCTTATTACACTTTCATGTCTTGTAATCTCATCAAGAATAATCCCGAGTTTTTTCTCGAGTGTATTTGAAATATTTTTCTCTATTTGGACATTGTTTTTTTCGATGGCATCTATTCTTTTCTCAATCTGGTTGATTAAATCTGATTGCCTTGCATTGATTTCAGCCTGTTTTGTGAGTTCTTCTATAAATACCTTTGTCTTTTCATTTGATATACGCTCAATTTCCTTGGCTGCGAGCAATTTTGAATCTATTAAATTTTTTTCAATTTCATTTTGAAAAGCATCTTGGGTTTTTTGAAGTTCAAGAAAATTCTGCTGGAGGGTGAGAAAATTCTGATTAAGAATTTGATAACTTTTAACAAGATCATTTGCTAAAGAGATGGTTTTGTTCTGGATTTCTGATAATTGATTTATCCTGCTGTTAAGTTCGCTTATCATTGAGCGCATATCTTGCTGGAAATCTTCATTTTTTTGATATAGGGAAGATTCCATATCATTAAGGCGATTCTCAATCTTTTCCATCCTATCAGAAATATCACTAACTCTTGTAGCAATAATAGAAATCCTTTCATCATTAGATTCACCCTGCACATTTCCACCAGTAGAAGCCAAATTTATCTTATTTATTCCTGTTGGTTCTGGTTCTCGAACCCCTGTTTGAAAGCTTCCTGTATCCAGCTGCATACACCCGCAGAGTAATATCATAAATAAAATTACTGGAAATAAAGACCTCATATATCCTCCACCCATTATTATTGCTTATTCGCTGGTTTTCTTTACACCGAGTTTAAACTCACACCTTCTATTTTTTGCCCATGCCTGCTCATTATGTTCAGGGTCAGCAGGTTTTGAAAAACCATAACTAACAGTATGAATTCTTTCTGGAGAAATCCCGAGTATAATCAAAATCCGTCTTATGGCAAGAGCCCTTTGCTCACCAAGCACAAGGTTATATTCACGCGTCCCTCTTTCATCACAATGTCCCTCAATCAGAACATGAACCTCAGGATGCTGCTTCAGGTAAGATGCAATCTTTTTCAAAACATCCTGATACTTTTCTTCAACCTGATAACTGTCAAATGAAAAATAAATATTTTCAAAAATCTCCTTTGCAGAATCGTCAATCTGGGTCGCAGGTAAAAAATCAATGTCTGCTGGTATTCTCTGAAGTGGGACATCCCCTGATTCAAGGGCTGACTTAAAATCATAAATTGTCGCAAGACCTTCGCCTGAAAGTGGCTGTTGTTTTTCTTCTGTTGTATCGGTTACAGGTCTGGATGAGATATCAGATTGCCCCGAGGGAATACCCTGCTCTAATACTTTTGTGGATTCAGATGGTTTTTTTATTGATTGACACCCTGAGAATAAAATAAATGATATGCAGATGCAAGGAGTGATAAATCTCATTTTTCCCTCCAGTGTTTTGTGTTCAAATTTTCTTTGTTCCTGGCATATAGCACTGATGATATTCTATCACAGAATTAACATACAATTCACTACTGTTTAAGTATCACAAATACAATCATGGTTGACTGAAAATCATATTCAATGTAAATTATCATCAAGGCGGCCACCAACTGATTAAAAAACCGAAAGGAGACAAATGAAAAAAGTAAAGATATTGATAGTAGCATTATTTATAATGGTTGCGGGTTGTTATGCCCAGGTATTGCAGATTGCACCAATGAAAAAAGATCCTGCAGTAATTTCAAGGTTTCTAACAGTTCCTCTCGAGGAGTTTGCAAACGAAAAAGGAAACCTTCCAACCACTGAAAAATCAATAATGGTCGCTGGTATTCCATTTCAACTGATAAACAAACAGGATGTGGATACGGTTTCATTGAAAAACGTTTGCTGGAAGGACTGGCAGAAGGATCCAAGTTCCTATTACTCTAATTATGACCTTGCACCAAAAGAACCAGACCCAACAAGAATTATGACACATATACCTGTTGACTATTATAGCTCAATCTATATCCTGGCAAATTGTGATAATAATAGAAATTTTAATAATGTCGTTACATTCAGGATTGGGAAATTCGGTGGATCAGGACAAACAAAATACACTGATTTTTCAGTGCAGGTTCCCAGAGCTGAATCTCCGAGAGGCGGAATGGGATTAATAAAAACAGATAACGAAAACATCTTTCTTATAAAAATCCCCCTTAATCAAGAAATATGGCAGGACTTTAAGAATCAATTCACCATAGATGTTGATATAACAAAAGAGGTTCGTCTGGCAATCCGTAGACCAGATCCCTGCAGGTATCAAACAAGACCTCTCGGACTACCCTGTGGTGTCAGAATTTATGGAATTACCTTCGAACGAGCACCAGTAAAGATGGAGGTAAGCACAGATGAACCAGGTCATATTTTCAACCAGCCCCAAGTTCCTCAATTTAATATAATACTAACAAAATTGTCCAATGTAAGGCAATGCGAAATTGAGGCAAAAACAACAGATTATTATGGAAACACTACAACATTTTTAGTTTCTGATATTAACCTGCCCTATGGCACATCTCTCTGTGTTCCATTAAAATTAAATGTCTCAAAAAGAGGTTATTATGATCTTGCAATTACACTAAAAATAAACAAGCAACCTTTGTATACAAGGTATACAAGTTTCGCGCTTTTACCCAGAGATAACCGTAAATATCGCAATGAATCCCCATTTGGTACATGGGATTTTAGTGGCGGACATTTTACCTGTAATGACCCTGATATTATTGGTCCACTTTATGTAAAGGCAGGCCTAAGATATGGTATGTTTGGGTTTTCAGATGAGTCAAGGGAAAAATATGGAGTTATAAAAGGAAACGACATGAAACTTGACCCTGATGGAATAGAAAAACTTGCAGAGAAAATTAAAACCGATACATCAATAAAACCCCCTGAACGACTTATGATTTTCCACGAAAACGCCATATCAGGAGAGCACATAATGAGAGTTCCTGATGTTTTCACAGGAAGAAAGTATATCCTCAGCGAAGCAGAAGAAAAAAAATTCAAGGAGATGTGGGATATAGCAGAAAAAACAGCAAAAGCAATAAGAAAATATTTTCCTAAAACAGAGATTTATTTTGGAAATGGAGCACCGCAATTGCTCGAAGAATTTTGCAGAAATAAGTTTCCAGCAGAATTACTCGGCTCAAGAGGAAATGAAGCAGGTAATTTTATGAGAATGCCTGAAACTCAACCACCTGATTTTATTGCAAATAATGCTGGGCTGTGGATGGATAGGATGATTCTTGATTACTATGGATACAAAAATACTCCCTTAAGGCAATGCTATGAAATGTGTTATCCAAATACAAACCCTGGCAATCTTTCACCAGAAACCCAGGCAAGATACTTTGTAAGACATATGATGCATTCACTCGCATGGCGTATTCCAATAATAAGAACTGGAATAATAACTGATGTGGGAAATTCTTATTATTTCAGCAATTGGGGCGCAGCAGGATTTTGCTATGGTCTTCCTGATATAAGGCCAAAACCAGCATACGTTGCTATTGCCACGATGACACAGATGCTTGATGGTGCTTCTTTTGTCCGTCCTGTCCCGACTAATTCTGTAGTTGTTTATGCGCCTGAATTCAGAAGAAAGGATAAAAAATATGTTGTTTGTTTATGGACGATAAGGGGAGAAAGACAGGTCAAATTGATATTTGGGAAAACAGGAAAGGCGACAATAACAGATATTATGGGAAACGATGTTCCTTTACAGATAAAAGAAAACTCGTGCTCAGTAGTTGCTTCAGTAGATCCCATATTCATCACCTCGGATTCTGAGGTTAAAAATATTATATGTGGAGCAGCATTAATGAAAAAAAGACCAGTTGGTGAAACTTTCTTAATCTCAAATGTTTCAAATCTTGATGACTGGACTATTGAACAGGATAATAATCGTGAACTTGAGATTTACAATTTTACCTGCCCGAGAAAAAAGGGAGATTTTAGGTTCAATATTGTTGATTCTTTTGAAGGCGAAACAAATGTTCTGCAGGTCAAACCCAAAATACCTGTTGAGGGATCTGAATATCTGCCGATGTATCAGGTTCTTTCTCACAAAACAGGTATTGAAATTCCGGGTGTACCAACAAAGATTGGACTTATGGTTAATGGAAATGGCGGCTGGGGCAGGATAATCTTTGAACTCGAAGATGCTTCTGGCCAGAGGTGGATCTCAATTGGTGCAGAGCAAAAGGGCGAGCCAACAAGATGGATGGCTGACTGGTTCAAACCAGAGGAATTCTCGCAACTAAAATCAGCAAATCTTTGTGATTGGAATACAGATGATGTATGGCAAAGAAGTTATATTAATTTTGAGGGTTGGAGGTATCTTGAATTTCCACTTCCAGGAAATTATCCAGGAGAAAATTATCACTGGCCTTACAGCAGCCAGTGGAGATTTTCAGGAGATGGTATTGTGAAATATCCATTGAGGTTTAAAAAACTCATTATTACAATCCCTGAAAAAATCCTATACCTGACAGAATATAAACCAGTAGAAAGACAAGAAATCTATCTTAAAGACATAATGGTTACATACGAACCACCAGAAATTGCATTTAAACCAGAATGAGCATAAGGAATAGTTTTATTTTTTTAATTGTTTTCTGCCTGTGTACACCACAGTTAAAATGTGCACCTGTGAAAACCGGCATAGAAGTATTGCGTGAACGAAATTTTGATGTACTGCGTGGGAAGAATGTGGCTATTATTACAAATCAAACAGGCATTGACTCTATGTTCAGATTGAGCGTTGATATCTTAAGAAACGAGAGATCCTTGAAACTTGCGGCAATACTTGCACCAGAACATGGGTTTCTCGGAGGAGTTCAGGGAGAAATTAAGGATTCAAAGGATAGCAAAACAAACATACCGGTTTTCAGTTTATACGGATCCTCGAGAACAATACCCGATGATAAAATAAAAAATATAGATGTTATTGTTTTTGATATACAGGACATAGGATCAAGATCATACACATACATAAGCACATTGAAAATTGCAATGGAGGCAGCGGCAAAAAACAAAAAAGAGTTTGTTGTGCTAGATAGACCAAATCCTATTAATGGAATTATTGTCGATGGACCTATTCTTAATGAGAATTTTAAATCTTTTGTGGGTATTGCCGAAATTCCATATGTTCATGGAATGACTGTTGGTGAATTGGCTTTACTCTTTAATGATGAATCTAAAATAAAATGCAATCTTACCGTTATTCCAATGAATGGCTGGAAGAGGTCTATGTCATGGCAGGATACTGGTCTACCATGGGTTCCAACATCCCCCCATATTCCTGAACCTGATACACCCTATTATTATCCAATCACAGGACCAATTGGAGAATTATCAATTGTAAACATTGGCGTTGGATATACCCTACCCTTTAAGATTGTAGGAGCCCCCTGGATTGATGCAGAAAAATTTGCGAATGAATTAAACAAAAAAAATCTTGATGAAGTTATCTTCCATCCATTCTATTTTAAGCCATACTATGGTATCTTTAAGGATGAATTCTGCAAAGGTGTCAGGATAGTAATCAGCGATAGAAACAGTTTTAAGCCATTCGAGATATGCATTGCAATTATGGATACCCTTATAAAACAATATCCTGAAAGGTTTAATTTTTCCCTTGTAAAAGACAGAACTAAAACATTCGATAATGTCTGCGGCACTGATACCATACGAAAGGATTTGATCTCTGGCAGCACAGATAAAACAATCATAAATAAGTATAAAAGGGACCTTGCCAAATTTATTGAAAAAAGAACAAAATACCTCCTATATGATTAATATTGGACATACGGGGTCAACTCTTGACTCTTGACAGATGAGGATATAGCATTTAGTGATTTGATGATTTGATAACTCAAGACATGGAGAATACTCTACATTAAAAAGGAGTAAAACACTATGAAGAAAACAATCAGCAATGATAAAATCTTTTTACTGGATGATAAATTAAAATATCAGAAGGATGCCATTGTAAGCAAGGAGATATTGAATAAAAAATCTGGAACAATTACCCTCTTTGCTTTTGACAAAAACCAATCCCTCAGTGAACATACTGCTCCTTTTGATGCCTTTATCTATGTTGTTGATGGTTCTGTAGATATAACAATAGCCAGAGAAACAAACACCCTGAAGAAGGGTCAGATGATTATAATACCAGCAAATAAACCACATTCGCTTAAAGCGATTGCAAGGTTCAGGATGTTACTGGTGATGATTCGTTCTTGATGGAAAAAGGGATTTTCAAGGTTTTATTTTCTCGTCCAGGATAAGTGTTTCTCTTCTGCATTGAGGACAGATAACCTTAAAAATATCTGTGTATCTGAAAGGTTTTTCAATCTTTCTCTCGGATATTCCAGAATAAACTGTTAAAAGTTCTTGATTAATATTTAGAAGAATTCCCTGGGCAAAACTCAGGTGCCCAATCTTCTTTATTGCCCAGATAAGATGTTTCTTCGCCCCAATAATCCTTCCGCAGGACCTGCAAATAAGAAGTTCCTGCTCAACAAAATGACTATCCTGCCCCTGATGGAAATATGCAAGATCAAACTCCTTAGAAAGTTTAATCCCCTGATTGTCTGCAATACAATTTGCTTCGCATTGACCGCAAAAAATGCATATTCCCGAATAATGCGTAAGTTTACGTGTACCCATAAAATTTTTCTCATCAACTCTATCCTCAAGTTGTATCGCACCTGCAGGACAAACAATAGAGCATGCTCCACATCCAACACATTTTTCAGGATTAAAAACCGGCTTCCCGCGAAATTTCTCAAATGGGATATGTTCCTCATATGGAAATTTTGTCGTATACGGCTTTGAAATCATACTTTTTATTGCTTCTCTTAATTCTCTTATTTTTGGTTTTCTCATCTTTGTTCTCGATTTTTTTAGGATTTATCAATGTCTTCCTTAAATTTATCAACAATACTCTTCTTCCATAGTTTCACACCACCAATATATGAAGCCCTTGCAAGGGCATGTTCTGTTGTAGGAGATATAATTAAAATAAACAATAAACACAAAAACGCCTTTGCAGAAAGTGGAGATAGCCCGGCGATTACCATTGTTCCCAAAAGTATCAATGATGTACCCATCGCAACGCATTTCAATGATGCCTGAAGTCGATTATATAAATCCGGCAATCTAATAAGCCCTACGCAGCCAACAGCATCAAAAATCACTCCAAAACACATTAAGGCAAACCCTATATTTTCTCTCATATTTTTTCCTCAGTCATCAAAGCCTCTTCCTTCAAGAAATTTTGAAAGCGCCAGAACACCGATAAAATTCAGCAATGACCATACAAGAGCAGAGGTAAGATAAAACTCTTTTCCTGTCCTTACACTCATAAGCGCGCCAAAAGCCACAATCATAATCCCCAGTATATCCATAGCAACAGCCCTATCTGATGCTGTTGGACCCCTCGCCATCCTAAATAAACATAAAAAAGCGCAACAAGTCAAAGACACCATTAATATATTTATCATCATTCAAATATCCTTTTTAAGATACGTTCAAACCTTCTTATAACATATGCTCCGGGTTCTTCTGCGCCAATATGCCGTATAAAAGCCATATGGATATAAAGATAATTATCCTCTGAAACCTCAACAGTAACAGCACCAGGAGCAAACCCAATACAGTTTGCAAGGATTCCAATAGCAAACTCTTTTTTTAAATTCGTCTTAACCTTTATTATTCCTGGGTTAATAGGCAATTCAGGATGTAGAACCCTGTATGCAAAATCAAAACTTGCGTGAAGAAATTCCCAGAAAAAAACAAATACAAAACAAATAAACCACATATACCTCTTTGGTTCAAAAAACTTATGAGGAGATTCTGTAAAAACATCTCCAAAGAGTATACCCACAAAGATGCTTACAATTATTCCAACAAGAAAACTCTGGTAATCAAATCCCCAAGGCGTAAATGGCCAAACAAGCAAAACCCATACAATCAAAGAAAATAAAGCAAGAACAATTTTCCTCATTTTCCAAAAACCTCTCCTATGTATTGATTAGTCCCTCCAGCAAGAGCATTTACAACAGGACCAAAAACACCATTGACCCCACCTATGGCAAGCAGTCCGCCTATGGTACACAACACTGCAAGAATAATAAGGGATACCCTCATCAACGAAGGAACCTCTTTTATATCCTTAACTTGGCTTTCATCAAATTTATCCCCATTGCCAAAAAATACATATCTCTGAATTTTAGCAAAGTATGCAAGGGTAAGGATACTTCCTATAACTGCCCATAATGCAGAAAAAGGCCTGCCCGCTTGAATAGCAGCAATAATTATTATCAGTTTACTCCAGAACCCATTAAATGGCGGTATCCCGGATGTAGAAAAAAATGCAATCAGAGAAGATACAGAGGTAACTGGCATTTTTTCTGAAAGACGTCCGAGTTTCCTAAGATTAAGATTCCCTGTTTCATATTCAACACTGCCAGAATTAAAAAACAACAGGGACTTAAACAATGAATGATTAAAAAGATGAAAAACACCTCCAAGGATACCCAGTGGACTTCCAAGCCCAAAGCCAAGTATTATATAACCCATATGACTTATACTATGATATGCAAGCAATCTCTTAAAATTCCATTGCCCGAGCGCCATCAATGCTCCAATGATTATAGACGCTATGCCAAAATAAACAAATAGATTCGCAATTACCTGACTCATACCAAATATGTTATAGGTCAACCTCATTAAAACATATATTCCGAGTGATTTTATGATACCCCCAGCAAGAAGTGCAGAAACAGGGGCAGGTGCAGCTGTATATGCATCAGGAACCCATGCGTGAAATGGAACAATTGCTGCCTTTGTTCCAAATCCAACGAAAAAAAGGACAAATGCAAAAATTACAACACTATCCGTGCCATATTGCTGAATAGAAGTAACGATATGCGCCATATTAAGGGTTGCAAATCTGCCATAAAGAAGCGCAATCCCGAGAAAAATAAAATAGGTTGCAATCATATTTATAACAAGATACTTAAAAGATGCCTCGAGATCCTTTGAACCACAGCCAAATCCAACAAGAGCATAAGAAGCAATGAGGGCAATTTCGAGGAAGATAAACATATTAAAAAGATCTCCTGTAAGTATAACACCATTCATCCCTGTTATAACCAGAAGTAAGAGGGAATAATAGCGAAGTTTTGATGTATAGATTTTTTCCATATAATCAACTGAAAACAAACATGCCATAAACCCTATAAGATTAACAATAATCAGCATCATACTGCTGAAGCCATCAAGAACAAAAATAATACCAATTGGAGCAGGCCATCCACCCATCTGATAGATACACTGATGATTAAGTGTTTCAAGCGAAAAAAGGAAAAGAATAAACGTAATCACGCTCGAGGACACGTCAGGAAACCACTTTAACCTGTGGCTGACAATCGGAATAAGAAAAGCGACAGCAGCCGGTATTGCTATAAACAAAGAAAGATTATCCATTTCTCCTGCCTCTCTACTTTTTAAGTCTGTTCATTTCAGTAATATCAAATGTCCCATACCTCTGGTATAGCCGTATTGCAAGAGCAACCATTAATATTAAAGTCCCAAGCCCTGTTACAATTGAAATAAGAACCATTGCCTGAGGTAAGGGATCAACGGACATTGTTTTAAAATATTCCATCACAGTATTTGGCTCGACAATAGGTACAACCCCATTTTTTCTCCATCCGAGCAAAATTAAAAAAAGATTTACGCTGTATTCCATAATCAAGAAACCAAGAATTATTTTTACTATATTCTTCTTACAGGTAACCCCATACAATCCAATAACAAAAAGAATAAAACACAAGGTATAAACCATTTTTAATTCTTCTCCTTGAAATTATCAAAAAATTCCGTAGATATAAGGCGTCTTGTACCATCAATCTCGATAACTCTTCTAACTGCAAGAATAATAAACACCATAAACAATCCAGTACCAATATTAACAGCAATTATAATATTATAGATTGGCAATAGTCCTGCGCTGAAAAGGCGAAAGTTCGCAGATGGAAAAATTTTTTCGAGAAAATTCGAAAAAAACCCGCCAAACAAAATACCGCAGCAACCGAGTACCAAAAATAACAGCGCAGCAGAACAATTAAAAATATATGCAGGTGTCTTACCGAATGATTCAAGAATTACATTCTTCCCAAATGCAATGGTCATAAGTATAAAAACACACCCGAGGACAATCCCTCCCGAAAATCCACTTGCAGGGCTTATATGTCCATAAAGAGTCAGATAAATCCCAAAGAGAAAAATAAATCCCTCAACCATTCGCACAGTATTCTTCACAATTAAACTCATGCCAGTTCTATTATTTTTTTTCATCGTGATTTCCAGTTTTCTTCTTACGACTTCTTACCCTCATTATGGCAAGGGCTCCCCATATCCCCGCAAATAGCGCACATAACTCAGCAAAGGTATCAAGCCCCCTATAATCAAGAAGTATTGCTGTCAAGATATTACTCGATCCTGTTTGTTTAAATCCAGAAGAAATATAATTATTTGAGGGAGCAGCGCTGATTCTTTCAATCCCTGGAGTACCAAACTCTGGAAGCGACCAAAATGCCCTTAAACCAAAAAGCGAAAAAACAAAAAGAAAAGCAAGTGTAACAGTAAGTCCAAAAAATTCCCTGTCTCCATCTATTGTAACAAGATCATGCCTGATGGTTGCCTTAATAAGAATAATAACCGTTAAAACCTCAACCACAAGTTGGGTGCTTGCTATATCAGGTGCTCCGAGAAGCAAGAAACAGATACTCGCGGCAACTCCGACCGCACCAACAGAAATAACAGACGAAAGAAGATCCTTTGTTTCAAGGGCAATAATAGCGCCAATAACCATAAACACCAGAAAAAATTCTACAAGAAATTCAGTCATCTTTTAACTCTCCTGACGCAGGAAAATATTCAATACAAAAATTGATATATAAATCTTAAAATTATCCCTCATCCTGTTTACTTTCAATTCTACATTTTCTATCCTACACCCTGTAATTTTCAATTATCTCCTTTATAACACCTTAATAAGGAAACATCGCCATAATCTACCATCTTAAAAAAACATAAAGCAGGGTTATCAATCCAAAAAGAATCCAGGTTAAATATGTTCCGAGTATCCCTGAATGTAATGAACGAAATCCTTCACTAAAGTACATTGTAATTGACTTGCAAACCTCATAAAAATCAAGTGTCTTCCTTTCTGCTGCATGGTACATTGACCTTAAAAATTTCAGATCCTTTACTGTATTATAAAATTCAGTCCCTGAAGGTCTCATATCCTCACTTTGAACCTCCCCGCCAATAAAGGGCTCTGCAATCCTCCTTTTCTTCGGCACTGTAAGAGGATAAAAAAGCAACCCGAGAATAATCCCGGCTATAAGCAGAGCAAGCGGTAGAATCAGAGTAAAAATATTCTCAATATCAATTGATGGAACAACGGGAATAAGCAACCTGAACAAAGGAATCCTGATGAAAAATACACCAAAAATCAAACACAGAATCGCAAGCACAACCATGGGAAATACCATTGTCCAATGAGATTCTTTGATATCCTTTGTTTTTATTGTATCAGAATGTCTTCCGAGGAAAACAGCATGAATAATCTTCATAAAACTCGCAAGAGTTAATCCGCTTCCAATTAATGCCATAATAATCCACAAAATCCATGATGGCTCTCCGTTTTTACTGCCTTCAATCAAACCCTGATAAATCATCCATTTAGAAAAAAACCCATTAAAGGGAGGGATTCCACTGATAGCAAATGATGCAAACATAAATGATAAAAAGGTCAATGGGAGATTTTTCGCAAGGCCACCGAGATTGTCAAGATCAGTACTCCCGGATTGTTTTTCCACGCTTCCTGCCCCGAGGAAAAGACAACACTTATATATTGCATTGTTTATCATATGAAAAAGTCCACCGCATATCCCGATAGGATTTCCAGAAGCAATACCAACAACCATATATCCAACCTGACTGACAGCATGGTATGCAAGAAGTTTCTTCATATTGTGCTGAATCAAAGCAAGAAACACTGCACCAATAATTGTTATTGCGCCAACCAATCTAAGCAAAAACCATAAGGACTCATGATAGGAAAAAAGATTAAGACACACCCTCGCAAGAAGATAAATACCAAGTAGTTTATCAAGAGAAGCAGGAAGAAAAGCAATCACAGGAACAGGAACACTTTCAGAAATTTCAGGAATCCAGGTATGAAGCGGCATTACCCCTGCCTTTGCAAAGGATGCGCATATAAAGCATAAAAAAGCACAGGCACCAAGCCATCTATCAATCTGCAGATTTATATCAGTTATATTGATACAACCAGTAAGCACCCATAATAGTGCAATCCCGAGTATAAGAAATGAATCACTCCCGCCAACGATAATAAATGTTTTCTTAGCAGGATATGATGCATCTGGACCTCCAAGGCCTACCATAAGATAAAGCGTAATCGCAAGAATACCCCAGAACACAGCCATCAATATAAGATTATTGGAAACTACAGCCCCAATAGCCGCTGCTAAAGTCCATAGTAGATAAGCATAATACCTGTTTATAAAGTCATTTATAAATTTATAACTGTATGTAGCAATAACCAGGCCAAAAAAGCCAATGCCGAGGAGAGTCAAATTCGTTAGGTTATCCCATAAAAACCACCTTTCCACTGGCGAGGGTGGGTCGCTGAATAAATACAAAAATACCACAAACAACACAAGACAAACATCAAATGCAATTCCCCATATCAGGGTTCTCATCCTGTCAGGAAGTAGGAGACACAATAATCCTGCAATAAAAGGAATACCAATTAGATAGTATATTATTTCCATTAATTATCCCTTTCCCAATTCTTCTCTTCCCATCTTGAAGGCGCAACTCCAATTTCTTTTTCTATCTTCCTTGTTTTTTCTTGACTCAACCTGATAAAATCAGATCCATCAAGAATCTTTTTCTGTGTATTTACATCATAGGCAACGATGGCTCTTTCAGTACAGCAGTAACATGGATCAACACCTGCCAGGATAATGGTAACATCAGAAATTGTTTCACCAATGCAACTTGCCTTAAATGTTGGAATATTATTAAAACTTGGAGCCCTTATTTTATGTCTTAATGGGCTGCCTGTCCCATCACTTCTAACATAGTGAAAACATTCTCCCCTCGGCGCTTCATAGTGACCTATTCCCTCACCTGGCGGAATATTACGAACATCAATGGAAATTTCTCCTTTTTTCCCTTTTAGGTTATCAAGGCATTGCTCTATAATCTTCATAGATTCAAAACATTCGAGAAGTCGCACAACTGCCCTGGCAAAAACATCTCCCTCGTTCTGAGTAATAACCTTCCATTCAACAAGGCCATATGCAGAGTGAGGACTATCCCTTCTTACATCAATATCAAGTCCTGACGCACGAGCAACAGGACCAAGTGCACCAAATTCCTTTATATCTTTGTTTGTTAAAACTCCTACGCCTTTTAATCTTGCGGCAAGCACAGGGTCATCAAGAACTGCATTTGTAAGCATATTAAGTTTTGGCTTAAGATCTTCAAGAATTTTTCTTATTATTGGTATATAAGCATCATCTATATCTCTTCTCACACCACCAATCTTCATCATTGCATAATGATTTCTGTTGCCGGTAATCATCTCCATAATATCGAGAATCGGCTCCCTGTATTTCCATGCCCACATAAAAACAGTGTTATATCCGAGAAAATGGCCCGCAAGACCAACCCAGAGGAGATGGCTGTGAATCCTTTCAAGTTCTCCAATAATACAGCGGATATATTTTGCCCTTTCTGGAATTTCAACCTTAGCAAGATCTTCAACTGCATTGCAGTATGCAATTGGATGAGAGGTTGAACATATCCCACAAATTCGTTCAACCAAAAATGTAATCTGGTCCCAGTGTTTACTCTCAGAAATTTTTTCAATCCCTCTATGGTTATATCCCGCTATCCATTCTACATCTACAACTCGTTCACCATCACAGTAAAGAGCAAAGTATTCCGGTTCCTCAAAAAGCGGATGATAAGGACCTATGGGTACAATTACCTTTTTCATTTTTTGCCTTTCTGACTATCTTTCCTCAATGGAAAAACACCCTCTGGGTATTCTTCAGTAAGAAGAAACCTTTTTAGTTCAGGGTGGTTCAAAAATTTTATGCCAAGAAGTTCATACATTTCCTTTTCTATGTTAAGAGCCCCTTTAACAACAGGAGTCAAAGATTCAATAACAGGGTCTTCCCTATCAAGTAATACCCTTAATGAAACAATAACATCTTCCCTATCAATTGAAAAATGGTATAAAACTTCCATACTATCAAGGTTATCAACACCAGTAGCAGTAATAAACCTTGCATCCATATCATTAAAGATGAATTTAGCAAAATCAAGAAGATCCTTCTTATCTATTTCAATATAAATCCTTATGTCTGAGTGTATCTTAATATTTTTTATCCTATCCGAAAATCTTTTTTTTATTGTCTCAAGTGTATCCATTTTCCCCTCACTTAATACTATTAAGCAACTTGACAATCCCGGCTATCATTGCCTCTGGTTTTGGAGGACAACCAGGAATATAAACATCAACAGGTATTATCTTATCAAGAGGACCTGCCATAGTATAACCATCTCTAAACATTCCACCTGTGCAGGCACAACTTCCTATAGCAACAACAAAACCAGGTTTTGGCATTTGCTGATATAGTTTTTTTACTCTTTCAATATTTTTTAGTGTTCCTATGCCGGTGACAAGAAGAACATCCGCATGTTTAACACTTCCAGCAAGAGTTATCCCGAATCTCTCAATATCAAATCTTGGAGTAAGACAATCCAGTATCTCAATATCACAGTTATTACACGATCCCGTAGAAAGATGAAAAACAAAAAGCGATTTTTTCAGTGCCTTCTTTCTTAAACTAAGAACCATTAATACTCCTTTTATTGATACAGGTAGTGCAAAACCTGGCTAAACCTTAGCAATGTTTTTTCTTTATTTTTCAATAGTTTCAAAAAGTTTTTATAACCCTACCCCTCTAAATTCCTTCTTCCCATTCTCCATCCTTTACTTCCCAAAAATCCCATTAAATTTCAAAATTCAGGATTTCAAATAACTTTTGTCCCACCCAATGCCACTTAACAACCCAATGCAGCAAGGACTATTGCAAACAAGCCAAACATTGTCAACCATCCCCAGGAAAATTTCAAGATTTGATCTATTCTAAGACGGGGATTTGTGTTTTTAATAAGAACTATCAAAATAAGCACGAGGATATATTTTAATATCCCGACTACAGGATTAGAAAATCCCCCCATAAAATAAATGACAAAAAACGATATTCCAACAGAAAGCAATATCCACTTCATCAATTTGAACAATGCAAGAGAAAGCCCGGAGTATTCAACAATTGTTCCTGCTGCAAGTTCTGTTTCTGCTTCAGAGACATCAAAAGGAACATAACCAATCTTTCCCATAAAGGCAATAATCCCAACAAAAAATGCAATAAATCCCGAAAGATATCCGAGGTTAATTCTGTAAATGTGCTGTAGTTTCACAATCTCAGCCACCTCTGTGGTGCCAAATTTTACAACAGGCACAAGTAAGGCAAGAATAAAGGGTAATTCATAACTTAAAAATAATTTCAGTTCTCTTCCAGCACCAACAGACGCAAGCACATTACCAGAAGAAGCGCCCGCAATAACTATTGAGATGGATGGAATCATCAATAGATAGATGATTATTATTAAATCCCACTTTAACGGGTAAAAAAAACTGCCTGAAATTAATATAGCACCAGTTACTACTGCAGCAACTATGCCCGCAACAGGAGCAGCAAGAAATAAAAACTGATTGGCGCCTTCGGGTATTACTGTTTCTTTACCAGTAAGTTTAATAAAATCAGCAAAGTTCTGCCACCATGGAGGCCCAACCCTCCATTGAATCCTTGCTGTGAGTTTTCTATCAAACCAACCACTCATAATTCCAATCAAACCAAATATAAAAAAACTTCCTGCAACAATTCCAAATATCTTAATAATCGCCATTTTTATTTTTTTATTTGATAGAGTTCAAGCCAGTTTATAACCCTGACAATTATGTTTTTATCTATTTCATATAAATGCTTTTTATCCTCTGGTTCATTTTCGAGAACTTTTAATGCACCATACGGACAACTCTGAACACAAATAAACCTTTGATTTTCATCAATTCTACTTTCAGCACAAACATCACATCTGTTTTTTGAATATAAAAGCCAGTCAATATCAATAGTTCCAAATGGACAGGCAAGGGCACAACTTTTACACGAGATACACATAAAATTAGACCGTGTTATAATCCCATCTTCCCTTTTCAAAGCCCTTGTAGGACATGAATTTACACAGGGATAATCATCACACCTTCTACATGCAAAATTAAATGCAATTTGTTCTCTTAAAGAAATAATCCCATTATTCCCTGGGTAAAATATATAACTGCATCTAACCACGCACTCAGGACACCTATTGCAAATCTCATAATCAATAAAAAGTTTTTTCATATTCAAGCCCACACAGATGGTTCATTTCTTATTGCATTATAAGTAAAAACTGGCCCGTCTTTACATACAAAATAAGGTCCAATAAGACAGTGTCTGCAATGTCCAACAGCGCAATACATCTTTCTTTCCATAGAAAGATAGATATCACTATCAGAGTATCCGAGATCAAGAAGTTTAAGTGTTGTAAATCTCATCATAACAGGTGGTCCACATACAACCGCAACGCTGTTAGAAATCTTAATATCAAGATTATCAAGAGTTGTTGTTACAAGACCTTCCATAAAATTCCAGCCCTCATCTTTTTTATCAACTGTAATTCTGAATGAAACAGGCATTTTCTCGCTATACCTTAACCATTCATCAAGAATCTGATTTTTATAGATATAATCAGCAGGGGTTTTTGCTCCACAGCAAAAGGTAATTTTTTCATAAGCATTTATTGTATGTAAAAGTGAGAAGAAAAGCGATCGAAGCGGCGCAAGTCCTACACCTCCACCAACAAGTAACACCTCTTTTCCCGCAAAATTTTCAAGGGGATATGGCTTGCCATATGGACCCCTGATACCAACGACATCACCTTTTTTTAACGCATGTATAGCGCCAGTAACGAGGCCTGTTTTCATAACTGTAACCTCTATTTTTTCTGTCTTAAATGGAGAAGACGAAGGCGTAAATGGTGCCTCGCCGACATCAGGAACAGTCATAGAAATAAATTGTCCTGCCTCAAATGAAAATTGCTTTTCAGGTATAAGGACAATTGTCTTTATCGCAGGAGATTCCTCTATAACACCATCGACAGTACATCTGATTGGTTCATAGATATTTGACTGATTCATATCCGACATCCTCATCCTTCTGTAAAAAAATATTTCTCAAAACCTTTCTCTTATCAATTTTCCCCGGACATCCTGCAATACATCTACCACAACCAGTACATCCAATCCTTCCATAATTGCTAACAATATATGAATACTTGCACGCGAATCTATTTCTATATCTCTCCCACAAAAGAGGTCTCGGAGATAAGCCAGAAGCCATCCTTGCATATCCTGGCAATAAGCAAGAATCATAAATCTTATTCTTAATAAACCTTTCCCTATTGCTTGTGTCTTCGAGAAAAAAACAGACACAACTCGGACAGATACTGGTACATCCTCCACATTGAACACATCTTTGCCATATTTTTTCCCATATCTTTGAAGCAAAATTTTCAGGAAACTCTTCAGAAATGTTCCTTGGTAAATGAAAACTTTCATTATAGCTTACAATGGTGGACCCTACCCGTGATCTTATTTTATTTCTTTCTTCTATCTCGATATCCTTTGCAGGGCGAAACAAATCCTTATTACTGATTAAGTTTTCTCCTTTTTTCGAGCCAACATCAACAAAAAATCCATTTTCCATTATGCTGAGATTTAAGTCAAACCCATCATCAGGATAAGGTTTCAAACCCACAGCATCGCAGAAACAAACAGAAAGTGGATTTGCACAATCTATTGAAACAACAGTGGTATTCTGCCTCCTTGCCCTGTAGTTTGGATCCTTATATTCCTGGTTCAGAAAAACGCTATCAAGAATTCTCAAAGCAGAAAGATCACAGTTTGCTGCACCAATAATAACTGTTTGCTTCTCTTGTTCTAAAATCTCAGGAACAACCCTTTCCTTAAATGGGAAAAAGAATGATTTCAACGGCTGGACAGGCCTAACAATGCCAAAAACTGCCCTATCCAGATTCATTAACGACAGCGGCTCATAAATAAGAGCATCATTATAAGAAAAAGGAGCAATAATAGAATAATTATCGAGATTCCCCTCGAGAAAGTCAAACCATCTTTTTTTTTCAATAAAATATGTATTCATTAAAAAGTTTGTGAAAGTTATCACTAATTTGCTTAAAAAATTTTAAATTACATATAATTTAACACAAAATTTTTCCCTGTCAAATGAAAACAAACACATACCAGACGCATTATTACTTAAGTAATAGAAAAAATATATGTATGGGCCAATCCTTGATTCTTAACAGATGTGAAATTCTACTTCGGCCTTTGTTTCTAAAAGAAGGACAGGATGGATTTTAAATCCCTCTCTGAATCTCTCTCGTATCCACATTATAAAATGCCAATGGAAACTCTAAGTATCAGGATTACATCAGAGATATCAACTATATTGTCATTGTTCATATCTGCTTTTTGATTCAATTGGTTAAGACCTATTGCAATTCTTAAACAAAGTATTACATCTGAAATATCAACAGTGCCATCATTGTTAATATCTCCTTTACCTCCGCGTAAAATAGTATCACCTGTTATCTGGGTTCCCTCAGGGTTATCAAGTGTCATTACAGATCCAGAAAATTCATAATCGCCAGATGCCATTGGTGGAACATAAGCCCTGTATGTTATAGAAAACGAAGGCACTCCGCCACCGCTAAAGGCAACCCATTTATAGATAATGTTTCCATTGTTATCAACCTCAGTGCCAGCCATCACCTGATATGTCGCCTGCACAGATGTTTCAATCATTGTGAAATCATCAGGGATATGTTCCCTGACAATTACACCACTAACACCAGGATCAACATTAACATTGATTGTCACAGAAATATATCCGTTAGGTACATATGTCGGAGGAAGAGTCCTTGTGCCTGTTGTGCTGGCAAAACAAACACTACTAATAAGCAAAAAAATAAATGGTGCGATGTTTTTCATATAAAGTCCAAAATACTTTTATGGATGATATGTATTGATTTTAACACAGATATCCGACTTCCACACAAAATCAACGCAAATACACCTTCTAAAATACTGGCATTACTTACACTTTTCAATTTGCAGTTCGCATCTCGCCTTTCAATAAAAATGTAGTGAGGGACTTTAGTCCTGTGCTTTTTCATAACACCATTTGTCAAGAGTCAAGAGTTGACCCCGTATTCACAGGTTTTCATTCAAGTCCAACTGCTTTTTTCAAGAGCAATACTACATCTAATATATCGATAACTCCATCGTCGTTTAAGTCTCCCATATCCTTCTCTGCCTTATCCAGATCAATAGCCATCCTGAGGACAAGTATAACATCTGATATATCAACTGACAAATCAAGATTCACATCTCCCTTTTCATATAAATTGAGAACAATATCATTAGCAGGGAAAAAAGAATTTATATCCGCGCTAAATTTAGCCCAACCGTATTTTCCATTATAACATTCGATCTTGACCGTGCTATTTTCATTATATTTGAAATAATCAGAAAGATCTGTTGCCCTTATAGAACCAATATCAATCAGCCAGTATCCAGAATTTTCAACAAGGCAACTTAAGGATTGCGATTGCTCTCCGTTGGTATTCTCCACTGAAAGGTAAACGATTGAACCAGAAGCAGGATGGTTATCATTTTTAAATACTCTGCCATACTTAGTATCTGGTAGAGGTGGCGGTACCGAAATATTTTTTCCTGTAACAAAGGTACAGTGATTACCTTCATTATTATACACATCATCATCTATAATGATATCAAAATAATATCTTGTTTCTGATTGTATCTGAAAAGGTTCACCAACAACAACGTAATGGGTTATTCCTGAATATTGTTGTCCTCTTGAATCATACGCCACGCTGGTAATATTATCCGGGTCTAAACCAAACCGAATATATCCCGAACAATCCGAAAGAGTAATCCACGAAATTGTAACCGAGTTATTCGTGACATTTGTAATTTTAGGATCAATGGGAATAGCTGATAAAGAAACCCTACACGTTATAAAACAAAAAGATAATAATAAGAAAAAATTGTTCCTCATTGTTCTCTCATTTTCCTCCTTTACTTTATTTTCTTCAATCTACGATTCGGAAAAACTGTTCTCCGAGAAGATTACCCTCTCGCACAAGCATTTTCTCTCTCTAGGAGGGTAAGGTGGTTTTCTTCATTTGTAATTTCTCACTCTCCCCTCTTTATTACTATCCCTTACCCACACGCTATTGCTTTATTTTCTTCCTTTGTAAAAGAAGATTTGCTTCCCCTTTATAAAATCCCCCTCACCCCCTTTAAGAAAGGGGGAACTTGCGGGTAAGGGATAGGTGAAGAGGGGTTGGGGAGATCCCCCCTATCAAATTTACATCTTATCCCTTATTATCTTGATATATCGGTCATTTTTCAATATATAGAGTTTGAATAGGTCTGGTACTGTTAGAAGAAACTGTATAACAAAAGCAATTACATGGTCCTGTAAAAACAGTTATTTCAAAGACGTCCTCGCCTTTTGACCATAGAAAATAAGAGGAGAAAGAGTCATCTCTTATCCCGCCAAGATTGAGTGTCCAGTACCCTTCTTCATTGACAATACCAGCGAAGGATTGCGAACACCCTGTGCTTCCCCTTTTGTTGTTATCCTTAATCTGCAGAAAAACTACTGCATCTTTTGCCGGTGATTCGTCTTTAAATAAAACTTTTCCGTATACCTGGTTAGGTGAAGGTATTGAAAGGATTGGTCCAGTTTCTACTACAAATGGTTTTCCACTATTATCAAAATACCTAGTGCCATCCGTCAATAAAAAATAATATTCTGTTTGTGGTTCAAGACCTGATACTGTTACAAAATGGATAAACCCCCTATAATCTGACCCTCTTTCATCATAGGAAAACATTGGAGAATTAACTGTTTTCCAATATTTCACGAAACCCTTGCATTCACAATTGGTTGTCCAGACAATAGAAAATGAACAATCATTAATATTCGTAGTGCGAACCAACCCACAGATATATTCATCAGCATATAAAAATCCACCCAGTAATAATACAAAAAATAAAATCTTCTTCATTTTAAATCCCTCCGTATCTTCCTCGTAGAACCAGAAATTTTAGTCCTGTGTCTATTCCCTCGGCACTATAAATACACCTCACCTGAAGGTGCCCGCTGCATTTTTTTCCTCACCTTTCACTCCTCTAATCAGCAAAAAGTAAGAGGTAAAATTTAGCACTACTGCAATATCATAACAGGAGATGGTTTAGCATTTTTTACATTTATAGATTTATTTGATGTTCCATCCACTGCACCATCAGCATTTATTTCAATAATATCTGTTGAAGAGTATATAAAGTACCCCGATAAATCCTGGAATCGAGCAGTACTTAAATTAACAACCCAGTATCCATTTTCATCAACAATTGAAGAAAGTTTTTGGGATTGTCCAGGACTACCAGAACCATCATTATCTTTGATTGTAAGATACACAATTGTTCCCTCTGCGTAAATAGTACCACCTGGCTTATAGACCTGCCCAAACACGTTATCAGGTGATGGAAGACCTAAGGTTGGACCCGTTGTTATAGAAAAATGATTTCCGTTATTATTAAAAATAGTACCACCGCAGATAATGTCAAAATAGTACGTGGTTAAAGGAGAAAGACCACTCACAACAATATAGTGCGTTGTTGATGATATACCGGTGCCTCTTTTATCATATGAATTCATATTAAGAACCGCAGGTGCTGTTCCATAGGAAATATAACCTGTCTGGCTCGAACTTGTCGTCCACGACACAACAAATGATGTATCGGTAATATTTGATATAACTGGATTTATCATTGCAGGTCCTGTATTAGAACCAGGAATCCACGAACTCGCGGTAAGACACCTAACAAAATAACCTTTCCCAGAATTTATTGAGAAATCATTAAAAGGAATCTCATCTATATGACTGTCCCACATCCCATTACGCCATCTCACAACCTCAACACAATCACCACCCTGAAGGTTTATCTCGTCTATCATCTTCTGGGCTGTATAACCTTCAGGAAGCATAGCAGACGGTATTCCAACAAGGTTCCAGCCACTCGTAAGAGGAATAACAATCTCTGTAATATCTTTTCCAAAAATATTCCACAGAAATGTATTTTCCATTCTGACAAAATATCCTTTTCCTGCATCCACACTGAAATCATTTACAGGAACACCTACAATATACCCTTTCCAGGCATTGTTTATCCATTTAACGATTTCCGTGCAATTCCCACCTTTCGAAATAATCTCACCAGTAATAGACGATGCTTTTAGATCTGTGCCAATATTGACAGGAAGAGAAATAAGATTCCAGCCATTTGAAAGGTAAATTACATTGGTAGTACTGAATGTTGCGATAATCGAGAGATCCCCTGTAATAAGAATTGTTTTTGGATTATCAGTACTTGTGATATCACCTGCCCAGTTTACGAATATATAATCAGAATCAGGTATTGCAGTTAGCGTAACTGAGGATCCATACGGATAGAGGCCGGATGCAGGATCAAGATTTACTGTCCCCTGGCCCTGAATTATAATAGAAACTGTATGGGTATCAATAGCACATATTGCGGAAATGTTTTTATTGCCATCCATAGTAATCGTAATGGATGTTTCTGTCCCGATTGCATCGCCTGTCCAGCGTACAAAATGATAATGAGGAGAAGGTATACAAACAAGTTTAACCGATGATCCATAATCATATGTCCCTCCAGAAGGTGATATTAAACCATTATCTGGTTGAGATACAGAAAGTGTATAGGTATCCACAGCAAAAGATGCACCAACATTTTTATTTGAATCCATAACAATTGATTGCGGATTGACTGAGCCCGATACATCCCCTGACCACGAAATAAAATGATAATGTGCTGAAGGTATTGCAGTCAAACTTACTGATGTCCCATATGCATAACTTGCCTGGTCTGGTTGTCTACTAATACTACCCGAACCTGACACCACATTTGTTGTTAATGAATACATATTAATTAGAAAATTCGCAGTAATTGTTTTGTTTCCATCCATTACAATTGTTTTTGGATTTTCACTTCCGTTTATATCCCCTGACCAATTTACAAAACTCCACCCATTAACAGGAATTGCTGTAATCTGTACACTTGTCCCATAGTTGTATAACTCTTGGTCAGGGCTTTTCTTCACAGAACCAGAACCTGATGTTTGAAGATTAAGGGAATAAGTGTTTATTTCAAATATACAACTCAGTGTTTTATTACTATCCACGTGAATTGTTGTTGGATTTTGAGTTCCAGTTGCATCACCCGTCCAACGTACAAAATGATAGCCAGGCAATGGAGTAGCAGTTAGCACAACATCAGAACCATATGCATAAGAACCAGTAGATGGAGATATCGAACCATTTGAGGGCTGATTTACGGTCAGGGTAAATGTACCTGTCGCAAAATTTGCAGCGATTGTTTTGTTTGAATCCATCAGAACACTAACAGGGTTTACAGTACTGGTTATATCACCACTCCAGGATATAAACTGATAGTGCGCATCAGGTATTGCGGTAAGTGTAACACTAACCCTTTCTCCATGTCTGTATGAAGAAAAATCAGGATTTTTGGTTACACTTCCTGACCCATTGATATTAACCTTAAGAATATGATCTGGTTGTAAAACAATATCTGGCATTTTAATAGACGCATCAGGTGAACCAATTGTTGTACTCAGAAAGTTTGTCCCATATATACTTCCTTCAGCGAAAATTTCAATGGTATCTGTCTCTGAAAAAGAAAAATAATCAGACAGGTCTGATTTTCTTATTGCGCCAACATCCACAGCCCAGTATCCGCTTTCAACAATACCTGACAAAAGTTGGGATTGCCCTGAAGAACCAAAACCATTATTATCTTTCAGGGTAATAAAGGCAATAGTGCCTTCAGCAAATGTTGAACCATCATTCATCAGGATTCTACCATATCTTGTTGATGGAGATGGCGGAGAACTAATTACAGGACCTGTTGTTGCTGAATAATGGGCACCAGAATTGTCATAAGTAATCCCCCCGGAAATAATATCAAAATAATATGTTGTTGAAGTAGATAACCCATCAATCTCAACATAATGCGTTGTGCCCGAAAAAGATAAACCTCTTTTATCATATGCAATCATATTCATATTAGACGATGATGTACCGTACCTTATATATCCCTGTTCTGAATTAGCAGTTATCCACGAAACATTAAAACACACATCCACTATATTTGAGGTCCTTATATACTGCGGAGTTGACGAAAAAGCGTACATCGCAAATACCAAGGTAAAAAAAACAATTGTTTTAGATATTCTTATAATCATCTTATCTCCTTAAAACCAAATCAAACTCAAAATTGCAGTGTCAAACCTTGCTAATTCTTTAGTAGTGCTTTTGTTTATTTTTCAATGTTTCAAAAGTTTTTATATCCATCTCTAAATCCCCCTTGCCCCCTTTAAGAAAGGGGGAAATTGTGGGTAAGGGGTAGTCCCCTTTATAAAAGGGGGAAAGAAAAGAGATTAGGGGTGTCTCGTAGAGACAGGGTATTCAATCATCAAAACCCATCTCTTTTGTCTTCGGTTTTCCAACATAAAAGTTCCATCTGTTTTTGACACTATACTCAAAATTCACAGGTAGACGCCTTGTTACTCTTAATAAAATATCCTCTCCATGAATCTACTTTAAAGTTATTAAATGGAAAGCCATAAATATATCCCTGCCAGGTGCTATTATACCAGCGGTCAATCTCTATCGCATCCCCTGATTGACTGCGGATCTTTTCCAGAACACCTTCCGCATTATAAGAACCACAGGGAATTCCAATCAGGTTCCATCCGGATAAAAAAGAAACAGATACACCAGTTACAGGAATACCCGAGATTGTTACTGTCGCTGAAGATGTACATTTGACAAAATATCCCTTGCCTATTTCGAGTGTAAAGTTATTGAATGGATAACCATCAATATGTCCCTGCCAGGTGCTATTATACCAGCGGTCAATCTCTATCGCCTGAGCCCCATAGGTATTCAACAAATCCAAAAACCCTTGAGCAGTAAACTGTGTTTTTGGCTCTAATGGCAAACATATAAGATTCCACCCATAGGAAAATGGTAATTCTTTACTTTCAATGGACTGATGGTCTGAAATGCTACTATCGCCAGTTACCCCAACATCATCGATGCTCGTATGAAGAAGACCAGTAATCTGGTATGTTCCAGTTGTTCCAGGTGGCACCTTAACAGTATACCTAACTGTAAACGGAGAAATCGGCGGCGTCCCATAGGCAAGCCACTTGTATGAATTTGTCGACGCAACATATTTGCTATATGGCGGATCAGAACTAACAATTGACCAACCAGAAGGAAGTGTTTCTGTAAGAGCAAGCCCCTCTGCATTTGTAATTGGATTGATATAAACAATTACAACAAATGTACTATCAGCGGTGTAGTAATCAGGTAAATCCCGCACAGCACTACTTCCACAAAGTGCAATGGAAGGAACAAGTGCAAAAACAATTAACAGCATAAATCCAAAAAATCCCCTAGGATTTCTCATTCTTAAATCCCTCATTTATCGTTGTTCTGCTTTTTATTCTCTGTTCCCAGGAACAGAGAATAAAAGTAAGTGTTGCACCTTTCATTTTGCAACATGCATTCTGCAATTCCTTGATTTTCTTATCCCCTTGAAAATTCCATTTAAGGAAGCAGGAACTTTAACTACTCCCCTCTTTTTGGTTCTCCCTCCTTTTGTAAAGAGGGGTTGGGAGAGATTTTCCCCCTCTAAATCCCCCTCGCCCCCTTTATAAAAGGGGGGAATTAGAGGGAGGACTTTTTAAATGGGGAACAAAGGAAGAGAACCTTTTTCAAAGGGGGAATTGGGGGGAGAACTTTTCAAAGGGAGAAATCTAAAATCCTCCGCAGCGGGAAAAACAGAGTAAATATTAAAATGGGGTCGGGGAGATCCCGAGGTCTCACCTCTCCCCCTTTGTCAAGATGAGAATCAGAATCTCCCCCTTTCTCCTTCCTCGGAAGGGAATATCTCAAAAAACTCCAGTTGTTTCATGATAAAAAACTAAATCTACGTTGTAAAATTACTCCAGCCACTTTCCCTGTGTCCAGTACATCTCTGATTTGCCAACAGCCGGTGGAGTATATACATAAAGCCCTATATATTGGTATTCGCCAGGCACGCTCGAAGCAGTGCTTGCACTTCCACCTGTGTGGGTACCTTTTGTCCCTGCTGGACTTGCCCAGATATCTATTAAAGCAAGAAGTATTCCATCCCAGTTTTCAATATCTTCAGGCCATTTTATACCAAATCCTGATAGTTGTCTACTATTTGTCCATGCATCTATTGCATATAATAAATCCCAGTCCCCTATTATTCCATCGCTTCCTTCCTCATTTTCAAGAGTATAAACATCAACTGGAATAAAAGGACTTGAAATGCTTATGCTCGAATTCCCAGAAATAACAGCAGTATTTGCAATACCATCAATCATGTATTTGATGTCTCCTTCTATTGGTTGAATCCCTGTTGAATTCGGTGCCTTCATCTTTATCCTTACAGTATGGTCTTTTACTCCACCATTCTGGCCTGTACTAAATACAATCTTTATTGTCCTGTATCCTTGTGAGGGAGAATCATCATATACAACCGGAGCAGAAAATGCTGACCCATCTATGCTTACAAATATGTCTGATGTCAGAAAATCTGCAGTTATAATTTCCTCGAGAGTATATCCATTTGGCATACTCGCTTCATCAACATCAATAACCACACTATATTGGAAATCCTGATTTTTTGCTGTTCTTTTGCTCAAATTCCTCTGCGCAACAATTGTACCTTTCTCTCGTTTTATTCCCCAGATAAATTTATCATTGGTTGGCTCAAGACCAGTATCCTGATAAAGTGTGGCTAAATTTTCTCCATCTCCAGGAGTTGGATCTATCTTTGGCAATCTTGCTATCTTTATTGTCCTTGTCCCTGATGCAGGGTTATCGCTAACATACCCTATATAATAAATGTCTGTTTCAACATTTACATCTCCAAAAAGTGGATAGTTTACATTAAGATTCTGCCCCCCCTCTACAACAAGTTCGCGACTACTGCCATTTGTGTCAGTCGTATAAATCTGGTTTATTCCTGCAGGATTATCAGAAAGAAAGATTATCTTTTTCCCATCAGGAGAGTATGATGGCTGCATCTCACTTATCGCAGGGGTATAGGTTATCTGCTTCAGTGTTCCTGGATAAATACTTGTACCATCATCGGTTTTTATCCCGAGTGTATAGATATCATATGTTCCCCCTATATCCCTTTTGCTAAAAACCAGCATTGTTCCATCAGGCGAAAATGAAGGGTGTTGAACATCTGTTGATGAAATATCTATTAATAGTGGGATATCAACCTGTGCTGTATCCTGTTTTGCCATCTTTGCGTATATTCCATATTTATTTATCTTCTCTCTTTTTACAAAAACAACCCACCTTCCATCAGGGCTCCAGCATGCATCCTTAATTTCATTACCTGCTGATGTTCCCTGCGCAAAGGTTACTTCTCCACTTCCATCATGGTTTGCTCTAATAAGTGTCTGTGGTACACTGTTAAAACCATATATAATCTTGCCCCCTGTAGAATCCATATCTGAAACAAACTTATCCACTGATATTGTTGATATTGCTGTGCCAGGGTTATCCCAGTTTGTGCCGTCATTATCGCTTCTGTATATAACCTGATTCCCACCAGCAGTATATACAATGCGGGTATCCTGAACATTAATCACCCTGCCTACCTCAGGAATTAGTGCAGATGCCCTGATAAAATCAATCTGTCCTGCGTATTCAGTTGTTGTAAAAGAACCAGTCCAGAATGTTAGTGCAATGTTTGTATTTGATATATCGTCTGAATTATAGTATGCGCTCCAGACATCAGCACTGTTTAATGATGGGATTCCCATAACATTGGCTGAATAAAACATAAATCCTTGTTTTTCATCGTATATACTCCTATATACAGGGTCATATTCATCAAGTTCAGGAGTATTCGTAAGATTTTTTTCATCAAGGTTATCAATATCTAACCTGAAAATATCCTGTTTTCCATACTCAAGTCCCTGGAAGATTGCCTTTGTATAAATAATATATCTCGCGTCATAACGCCAGGCACTCTTTATTCTTCCATAACGAGGAGTCAGTGGAACATTATTAGTAAGATTTGTAAGATTTGTGCCATCAAGACCTACAGTATATATATCCTGTATTCCATTGTACACACCAATAAAAGAAACCAGTCCATTGTTTATAAATTCAACATCCTTAATAACTAAATCTCTGACATTACAAACAATCCCTTTTGTCAAACTTATTCTATTGTACGAGAACAATCTCGTGTTGCCATTAGAATCTTCTTCAACATAAACAATATGCCTATCATCAGGCGATAATGCTGCATATGGGTGATTGTTTCCATTATTAATCACAACCCCTTGACTGGCATTCCCAACAAACCTGTCCTTGCTGATTATGTATATCTGCCATAAACCACTTATATTACTGGTATATATAACCTCTTTCCCATTACTGGAAAAAGAAGGATTCCTGATGATATATATACCAGAATATCCAGTGAGTTGCGTTTCACTCTTACTCTGTGTATTTTTAATATAAAGATTTCCAGTTCTTGTAATCTCTCCATTTTGGCGATAGATACCCTTAACATAAAGAAGCAAACCCTCAGTGGTCTCGGGAACCTCAACAGGAGGTAGTGGTGGAGGCGGTGGAGGAGGTGGAATAATCTCCCCAGCAATCTTTGCTGTTACCACAGGAAGAAACTCCTGCCAGGTTGTTAGCAACCATACATATCCATAATCAGTACTTGAAGATGTGGGTCTTTGAGCAGAATCAGGATATCCTGGGTAATGTGGCTGAACAATATCCCACAAATTATCAATATCAACCCCTGAACCAACGCCAATTGCATTGATAATATCAATCCCAGCAGACATTGCATCATCTGATGCTGTAAGGGTCTCGATTGGGTCGCTGTTATTGCCATCTGTAATAAGGTTTATTGCCTGTCTTGTGCCATGCTCTTGCCAATTCATTATTGTGCTTACACCAAGATTAATGGCACCCGCAAAATATGTTCCACCATTTATTATAACTATATTCCTTATTGTTGCTGCAACCTGGTCCGCAACTGCTTGGCTCGTAATTATAGTAGGAGGAACCTCTACCTTTTGTGCCCCATAACCCGAAAATTGGATTACTGTAACACTAACAGAACCATCACGGGGAATAATATTAGGGTCCTCAATTGCCTTTGCAAGACCTTCTTTCTCAGTATCAAATGGACTGCCATACATACTTCCAGAGCCATCCATAAGAAAAATAAGGTCAGTCCCTTCTCTTGCATATACCTGTTGCAAAGTGCATAGGAAAAACCCTGCAAGAAAAATAAGCATCAACCCCATTTTCTTTCTCATCTTAGCCTCTTGTTGAGTAAACCCATCATTCCTCGAATCTCCCCCTCATCTGTAAAAAGGGGTTAGGTGAGATTTCAAATCCCTCTCGTGTCTCCCTTTGTCAAGGGAGAAGGAACTCGAAATCCCCATATCATTTCGATTATCTCATTCAAAAACTCCTGGCACCCAGTACATTTCATATAGACGCGCTGGATTTGAAGAATCATTTACATACTTATATCCGCCTTTATACTCTGAGTTTGCCCATATAGGAATTATTCCAGAGTTTCCACCAGCACCAATAAGTATGCTATCCCAATTGCTGATATCCTGTGGCCAGACAATTCCATATCCAGTTAATTGAGCATCCATTGCCCAGGCATCAATAGCGTATAAAAGATCAAAATCCTGGATTATTCCATCAGATATCACAAGATCAAATACATTCCTGGTATCAACAGGCATATATGGATTCTGCAACATTGTTGATCCGTTCCCTGCCACTGCATCAGCCCTCTGGGTTCCATTTAATGAATAACTGACATTCCCGATAAATGATTGGGTTCCTGTTTGAGATGGCGCTGTTAGAGTAATTCTAACAATATGATCTTTAACTCCACCATTTTTCCCTGCCATAAAAAGAAGCTTAAGGGTTTGGAGGCCTGCAGATGGAGAATCATCATAAAGCGTTGTTTCTGCCTTAATTCCATCAACATATACCTGAATATCCTTAAAGCCATCTGCACCAGAAGCAAATGTTTCATTCAAAGTAAATGCAGTTGGAATGCTTGCCTCATCAACATCAATAGTTATCTGATATGTTATGGGAAGTCCTGTGGCAGATGCAATGCCAAGTGTCCTTGTTGCAACAATTGTACCCTTTGCTCTGTTCAACCCCCAAGAAAATCTTTCATAACCCTCTGGCACAGCAATCTGAGTATCAACAACACCTGTAACTAAATTCTGCCCTGATGGAGATCCTGCGGGTGCAACCCTCGGAAGGGTTGCATACATAATCTCGTTATTTTCTACATATCCAATGGTATCAGTGCCCGTTGATATATCAAAAATAGGGCTGTATACTGGCCATCTATGACCTGGACCCGAAACAACCTTTTCAATACCAGTACCATTCACATCCATTGTATATATCTCGTAGTCCTCGATACCAAGTTCTTTGTTTGAACAATAAATAATCTTTGCTCCAGTATTAGAAAACGATGGCATTCTTTCGTGAACTGCAACGGTATTGGTCAGGTTCTGAGGGGTTTTTGTAGCAATAATACTGTCGTTTGTATTATCAATCTTCACAGGTATATAGTAAATATCAAACTTTCCACCTGGATCCTGTTTTGCATAGACAATTCTTGTCATATCAGGATTAAAACTTGGCGCATCAATTGCTGTTGCCTGAATGTTTGTGGCAAGAGTGGATTCAGAATAAGTTGAATCCTTTGTTGCCCTTTTTGCATATATTCCATAAATCCCGGGTGATGTTCTTCTCGCAAAAACAATCCATCTTCCATCAGGAGAAACACTTGAACAATCAGAATTCTGACTTGGATGCAACGCAAAAGAAGTAAGGTTTGAACCATCATGGTTCATCTTTGATATACCTGTGGGTACTGATTCCATCGTAAACGAAATTGTTCCACCATTTTTAGAAATCGATGGATTTGACTTATTGGCATTTAAGGACGAGGGTGTTAATTGGACACCATTTGTATCAAAACCAGTACCTGTCCAGTCAGACCTGAACACCTCTCTGTATGAACCAACCTGTTTTACGTAAACAAGCCGTGTTGCATCAATTGTTATAATCTCTGCTGCAGCCGTTGGAGGTAAAGGAGACCAGTTTGCAAGACCTGTGTTTGTATAGGTAACCCGTTGTTCTTTTGAAACATTGCTGTTTGAAAGTGTGGTTGTATCATAGTTTGCCTGCCACAAATCCCTGTTACCAGGAATTAATTCTGCCTCGTAAAACATCTGGCCATTATCCAGTATGAGTGTTACCCAACCCCTGTCAACATCATCCCCAAAAAATGTTGGGCTGAACTCATCAATATCTCTGGTGTCTGTTACATTGTATTCAGTGATAGTGCCATTGGCTATATCAACCTCAGCAATGTATACCTCCCAATTTCCATACGCAAAACCTTCATAATTTCTTTTTGAATAAATCAACAATGGGTTTGCTGTTGTTGCATTTCTCCAGGAGCTCTGTATCCTATCGTACTCTGGTGTAATTGGAACATTAATTGTAACCTTTTTATAGTTTGCGCCATCTATCCCGATAACATAAATATCCTGCATTCCGTTTTTAACTCCGACAAAAGCGATAACACTCGAATTCAAAAATACAGGATGTTTTATCTCTAAATACTTCTCTGATTTTATCTGGGTTAGTGCTTCTGTAGAAAAATTATATGTCCATAATTCTGTTCTGTCGGTTCTTTCCCAGGTAAAAACAACAAGTCCTTGGGTTCCATTGTAATTTGGCGAGATTGCTGCATACTTTGAATTAATCGTTGAGGGAATTGCATCCTGATTATTTTTCTTAAGGATTAACCCCTGACTTAGGCCAGACACAGTTGCCTGTGTGCTTACAAGGTAAACCCTGAAGTTTGCTGTTGCAGGATCCGGGCTATATGTATAAAGAACCTTTGATCCATCAGGAGTAAACATTGGATTTAAGATTACACCCTTTCCACCATTTGAATAGTTTGTAACCTTTCTTTCAGTGTTTGCTTCAATCTCTTTTACAAACAGGTTTCCTGTGCTGGTTATATCTCCATCTGCATTTCTTGTAATTTTTTCCACATAACAAATCTGGCCCTCATCAGACAATGGAACATATGCAGGAAACACCTGCCATGGAATAGAAACCTGAGTGCTCGCGACAGGGGGGGTATTATCAACAACACTCACTGTTAAGGTGTAATTACCTGCTGTGCCAGGTTGTGGAGTACCAGAAAGAAGACCTGTTGAACTATTAATTGTTACGCCATTTGGCGCACCAGAAACGCTCCAGGTATAATTACCAGTTCCACTCGAAACAGTAAACTGCACACTTACAGGCATATTTTCTTTTCCATCTGCCATTGTTGTCGGTGAAATACTTCCGAGCGCTTCAACAACTGTTATTGTAACAGAATGCGTCCCGCCTACACCAGTTTCAGGATATGCATTTACTGAAATTGGATAAGAACTAGGAGAAGTCGAGCCACTCGTAAACACATAAAGATCAGCAGTGCTATAAGGCGAAGGAGCATTCCGGGATATTGAAACTACTCCTCCTGTCACAGTCCCTGTTTCTGTCCAGGTAAAGTCACCACTATCACCACTGACTGGCGTAGCAGTATAAGTACCACTTATTGAACTACCTGCCCTAACGCGCAATGTGGAAGGGCCCGAAACTGTCGCTGCGTCAACAGTAAAACAAATCCCTGCAATAAAAAGAACACAACCAAGCAAAACCCTTATACCTTTCACATTCTCCTCCTTTTTGTTGGTTTACAAGATATATATATCCTTTTTGTATTTCGTATTTTACAATTTTCAATTCTCACGTCATACTCCCCTTCCTCTGTAAATTCCTGTTCCTCCCCTCTTTTATAATTTCCAATTTCTCCCCTCTTTTGTAAAGATGGGTTAGGGGAGATTTCCTCCTCCCTCCTAAATCCCCCTTTGTCCCCCTTTATAAAAGGGGGAACTTGTGGGTAAGGGATAGTATAAAAGGGGGAAAGAAAAGAGATTGGGGTATCTCGTAGAGGCAGGGCATTCAATCATCAAAACCCATGTAGTGAGGGACTTTAGTCCTGTGTCTTTTTCTCTGTATTCCCGAATTTTCAATTTAACCTGAAATATATTTTTATCTTTTTTTATTCTTATGTCAAATGTCAGATAATGTTCAACAAGAAAATTACCATCCCTTTCCTTGCTTTTCTACAGGTTTTCATTCAAGTTCAACTGCTTTTTTCAATATCAATATTACATCTAATATATCAATAAATGCATCATTATTAATATCAGAAATTGCGATTATCCAATCGTTATAAGGTGAACAATAGGTCTGTCCATCAATTATCATATCAAGAGAGACAGCGGCTCTTAAACATAAAATTACATCAGAAATATCCACACATCTATCTTTGTTGATATCTGCTTTTTGAATCTCAATTATGTATGTTCCTGATACTATCTGGCTCGGTGAAAACCCCTCCTTAAATGCCCTTGCCTTGATTGTAGTGGTCTCTGTTAGATGAACTGGCGAAATATATTCAAAAGAACCTGTATCAGGATCAGCGCCATCAACTGTATAATAAATTGTCGCGTCATTAATAGAACAGGTAATCTCAATATCAGGGAAAAAATTATAAAAACTTTGGGGCTCTGGATAAAAAACAGGGCTTAAAATTGGTATTATCTCAGAAATTGTTGTATCTCCAGTAATATCTGTTATAGAATAGCCATCATTCAAAGTACCAGAAAAAACATATTGTCCACCTGTGCCAGGAGGAACATTAACAGTATATCTAATGATAAAGGGACCAATTGGAGATTGACTAAAGGCAAGCCACTTATAGGAATTTGTGGATGCAATATACTTACTCCATGGTGGATCAGAATTAACAATTGACCAGCCAGAGGGAAGGATCTCAGTTACAACGATCCCAGTTGATGGAAAATTAACAGGATCAGTAACAACATAAACAACAACATTAAATGTTGCACCGGAAACATAGCAATCAGGAAGGTCTCGCGTGGCGATATTCTCGGCAAAACAAAAGCACGCGGACAAAACCAATAAAGAAAAAATAAACACAATTTTCTTTCGCATAATTTCCATAATCATATATTTTATTATGTCTTATATTAACAAAACCATCTATAAGTGTCAAGTAAATTTTGAAATTCGCTTCTTTCCCTACTCTCCTTCATCTAATTTCCTGTTTCTCCCCTCTTTTGCAAAGAGGGGTTTAGGGGAGATTTTAATTCCCTCTCGTGTCTCCCTTTGTCAAGGGAGAAGAAACCCTAAATCCCCCTTGCCCCCTTTAAGAAAGGGGAAATTGTGGGTAAGGGATAGTATAAAAGGGGGAAAGAAAAGAGATTTGGGGTGTCTCGTAGATACAAGACATTCAATCATCAAAACCCATGTAGTGAGGAACTTTAGTCCCGTGCTTTTTACAACACAATTTGTCAAGAGTCAAGAGTTGACCCCGTACCTAAAAAAAAGCAGGGCAGGAAAAATCCTGCCCTGCTTTTAATTCATAATTCTACATCAATCACTCCACTCGCCTTGTGTCCAGTACATCTCAGCAATACCCGATGTACCACCTTCGGTAGCGTAAAGATCAAATTTGGTCTGGTTGTCGTAATCACCGATGTACAGGTATTGCCCTGCTTCTTTCGAAGCAGCAGTTACCTGACCACCGAGGCAGTTGTTCTCCACACTCCAATACCATCCAGAGGTTTTAGCAGGACTTGCCCAGATATTAACCACAGCCAGGATAATGCCATCCCAGTGCTGTATATCTGCTGGCCAGCCAGTACCATATCCAGGAAGTTGCGCGCTTGATGACCATGCCTCAATACCATAAAGAAGGTCAAGGTCCTGAATAATACCATCTGACTTGTTTGCTTCTTTCTTTACATTATACTTATCAACAGGACAGTATGGATTAAGGATATTCAGGGTGCCATTCCCTGAAACAAGCGCTGATTGTGCCTGGTCATTCATAAAGTAACTTATTGTTCCAGAAAAACTTTTTGTTCCAGTACCAGCGGCAGTAACAGAGATTGTAAGGATATGGTCTGCAACGGTTCCTGCAGATCCACCAGGAATCGCAGAAAATACAAATTTAAGGGTTTTAAGTCCTGTAACAGGAGTATCAGAAAGAATGTAGTAGCACGGAGTAGTGGTAGAATCAAGTTTTGTATCATCGCGCCACACATTAATCACTGTCCAATTTGGAATAACCTCTTCAAGGGTATAGGAAACCGGTGTTTTACCATCATCCACATCAATCTTAATATTATAGGTGAGCTCTGCTCCAGCAGATGCTCTTGACTGAAGGGTTCTTGTGGCAATAATATCTCCTGGATTTCTTTCAATATTCCACGAGAATTTATCTCCTGTTACTACAATATTGGCACCAGTTGAATCAAGTATTGGACCAGAAGATGAATAAAGGACCCTTTGCCCTACTACTGGACCATCTGCAACAAAAACAATCGAGCCATCATTAAGTGGTGAGTATTGAGGGTATGCAGGGTTTGTAATGCCTGGCAATCCAGGGAACAGGTTAACTCCAAGGCCTGTGCCTGCATCCATTGTGTAAATCTTATCAGAACCATCCCTGTTAGAAACAAAGATTATCTTTGTACCATCAGGAGAAAAACTCGGGTTTTTATCACTCCAGAGCTCTGAGATGTTACCTCCGAGAATCTGAGCAGTACCCATTACAACAGCAGTATCATTTGCTGCATCACAGGAAAGAGAAATCCTGTATATTGTTCTCTTTCCCGCATTGTTCTCTACATTGTTCTCTACCCATACGAGTGAACTCATATCAGGAGAAACAACAGGATCTTCTGCATTTGAGCCAATGTTAAGTGGAATTGCTGCCTCTCCTAATGACTTATTTATGCCTTTAGCATATATCTGCTTGTCTCCCGTGGGGGTTCCTGCAACAAAAAACACCCACTTGCCATCAGGACTGATGGATGGCATCCTTATAACTGTCTTTCCAGTAACTCCCGGCGTCGTTGAGTTTATAAAATCAACATTGTTTGTTCCATCTGAGTTCATTTTATCAATAATATAGGATGCCGCACCTGTCTTAACGTCGTAGACAATCCTTGCTGCGCCAAGACTCGGGTTGCCCATTGTTGCAGTCCCAGGTGTTGTCACAGTAACTATTGGGTTAATTGTTGTTGCATCTGTAAAATCCCCAACCTTAACCTGTGCATCTGTTCCTATAAAGGCAATCTCTGTTGAATCAACACCAATTGTTGGTGTTTGTTCTGTTATTGGAGGTGTCCAATCAACCTGACCCGCCTCATCAGCATCAACTGTTCTCTGGGTTTTTCCTGTGTTTGTTGAGCCACCTGTTGTATCAAAGTTTGCCTGCCAGAC
>Ga0255345_1000812_pt1 | contig 49271 bp, 41 predicted proteins | sample wastewater_treat_6_FD_192415 | JGI IMG/M metagenome (GOLD analysis project Ga0255345, IMG submission 192415) | Wastewater microbial communities from Lulu Island WWTP, Vancouver, Canada - plant20 | ecosystem: Engineered > WWTP > Wastewater > Unclassified | place: Canada: Vancouver, British...
TTGAAGGGTCTTGAACTTTAAATTCATATTGTTTAAGTTTTTCAACAAACTGGGTTGCAGCACCCGGGTTTCCATTACCATTAAATACTTTAACAGTAGTGTTTTTAACTATTTTTTTATCAATAGTTTGCCCGACGTTTATATTTATTTCTAGCGGAATAACTCCCTGACTTGAAAACCATGTATAACTTTCATGGACCATATCATATTGAAGGATATATCTTCCTGGTTTCTCAGGCGCTGTTAATTTTACTTCAACAATAGCATTTTCATTGTGCGCAACATCAAAAGGAAGAAGTCCTCTAGGTCCGTCCCAAGTAACAATTTCTCCGGTGTCCCTATTAACCCAATGGGTTCCAAGAGCTACCCTTCCTTTGCTTTTATCATATTCCCATAGTAAAAAGCCTGTATTTTTAACAGTAACTTTTGTTGTGAATTCTTGACCCGGATCAAGATAAGTAGGAGTTGAGCCCCCATCATCGTATGTTGCTGAATAAGAAATATCAAGGGTACAATATTTTTCTAAAGGAGGGACACCTTGGTAAGAAAACCATGTAATTCCTTCATGCACAAGATCTATTTGTAAAATGTATTTTCCTTTTTTTGGCGGGGAGCTTATCTGCATATTAAAAGTTACTTCTTCACCAGGTTTAACTGAATCCTGGGGAAGGACTGCCCTTTTGCCGTCAAAAACAACCATTTCTTTTGTATCAAAATTAATCCAATGATAACCTAAAAATACAGGATTTTTACCACCCCTTTCCCATGTAATTGCTCCAGTGTTTTTTACCTTAACTTGCACATCATAAACCATACCAGTAGCAAGTGCATCAGGAATACTATCAGGGTCAATTGAATATGTAGCATTATATTTGCTCGCTGGCTCACCATCAATTATTCTTTGCCACATGGCTTTGGCTTCTTCAAGATCTGGAATTTGAACACTTATTGTTTTATTTTCAATCCAGTCAGCATGAGTAGGAATTATAGCAGTTTCAAAATTTTCTGGTCCTAATAAAAGACTTGTTTTTGCATACTTTAAAATGGTGACTAAATCAAGATCAGTTCTTGTGTTTTCAATAAGAATATTAAAATATTCAGGTATATTTGAAAGATATTTAGCATTTAACTTCTGATTAACAAGCTCTTTAAATAAAAGCTGCTGTCTTTGTATTCTCCCAATATCAGCAAGCTCTGTTGAACGACTTCTAGTATAGGCAAGAGCTTGCTCACCTGTAAGGTGATGTTTTCCTGGGGAAAAATTAGCACCTGTTTTAGGATCTACAAGAGGCCTATCTACTACAATATCAACACCTCCAAGTGCATCTATTAATTTTACAAACCCGTCAAAATCAATAGTTACATAATGATTTATGGTAGCATTTAGTAAGTTTGAAACAGTTTCAATCATTAATTTTTCTCCACCATAAGCATAAGCGGCATTAATCTTATCTTGGCCATATCCAGGAATATTAACAAGTGTATCTCTTGGAATCGATAAGAGAGTGGAGTGTTTTTTAGCTGGATTTAAATGTAAAAGCATTATTGTATCAGCCCTACCTGCATCATCTTCAGTCTCCCTCGAATCTCTTCCAAGTATTAAAATTGAAACAGGCTCTTCAATTGATTCAATTGGAACAAGAATATTTTCAATTTCAGAGCTAGTCATAGAATTCATTGCATTATTTGCTTTTTTTACATAAAAAAAGAAACCCCCTGCCGTGATAGCGGAAATAGCAATTAAACTTGAAAAGAAAATTATTAATATTCTTATATATAAAGGAAGTTTTTTAAATTTAGACTTAGATTTAAAGTTAAATTTAAGGTTCTTTTTGTTTTTATCTAATTTAGCTTTATTTACATCATCCACATTAGTCACATTAGCAACATTAGCATCAGAGCTATTTATATTAGTATTAACATTTCTTTTTCTAATTTTCATAATAAAACTTTATTTGATTTTAATTCTTCTTTGCCTTTTCTGTTCTAATCTTTATTCTAATCTTGCAATATCAGCACCTATTTCACTAAGTTTTTTATCAAAATTTTCATATCCTCTCATTATATGATGTATTTCATTCACTTCAGTCACTCCTTCTGCTACAAGTCCAGCAAGTACCAATGCCGCACCCGCTCTTAAATCAGTTGCATTAACGGGGGCACCAGAAAGTTTTGGCACACCACTAATAACAGCATGATGACTTTCAATTCTTATATTCGCACCCATTCTGTTTAACTCATCTACATGCATAAATCTATTTTCAAATACATTCTCAGTAATTATAGAAATACCTGGTACTAATGCAAGCAAAACAGTGATGATTGGCTGAAGATCAGTCGGAAATCCAGGAAAAGGAAGAGTAGAAATTTGGGTTGGCTTTAAGCTTTTTTTTGACTTTTTAATTATAATTTTATTATTTTCTTTATTATAAAGATTAACTCCTATTTCTTTAAGTTTGTTGCAAAAAATACCCATATTTTCCCAAACCGCATTTTCTATTTCAACTTTTCCTCCACAAAGTGCACCTGCTATTATAAATGTCCCAGTTTCAATACTGTCGGGCATTACTTCATATTCGCAACCTATAAGTTCGTCTGAACCTTCAATTACAATAGTATCTGTATCAATCCCATTTATTTTTGCCCCACATTTTACAAGATATCTTGCCAGGTCTCCCACTTCAGGTTCTCTTGCTGCATTATTTATCACTGTTGTACCTCTAGCAAGCGTAGCTGCCATCATGATGTTTTCAGTTGCTCCACGTGAAGGAAAATCAAGATTTATTTCTGAACCAGTAAGTTTTTTTAGAGAACTCTTAGAAACATTATTTTTTGCATTTAAATAAATATAACCATGTTCTACCATGCTTTCTGCCCCTAATTGTTCAAAGCCTTTAAGGTGTAAATCTATCTGTCTAGAGCCAATATTGCATCCTCCAGGAATCGCTACTTTTGCCTCTCCAAACCTTGAAAGCAACGGTCCAGCAACAAGAATAGAAGCGCGCATTTTTCTTACAAGTTCGTAAGGAGCTTCAGTGGAATTTATATTATCTGAGTTTATTTCAATTAAATTGTTAGAGGGATCAAAACCAACTTCTGCACCTAATAATTTTAAAACATCTACCATTGTATAAACATCGTCAATAGCTGGAACGTTATGCAGCAGAGTTTTACCTTTAGCCATTATTGAAGCTGCTATTATTTTTAGTGCAGAATTTTTTGCACCACTTATTTTAACTTTACCTGATAACTCTTTACCACCATTAACAACAAATTTAGCCATATCCTTTATATATCTTTACTGTCTTAAAAATACTCTAAAAATTAAAAACAAATTACATAAATTTTACAAACAAAAATTAAAAAATAATCAAACAACAAATTAAAAAATTACTAAAAATTTTGAAATTTGATTATAGCAAAATAATCAAATTATAAAAACCAATAGAAACAATATATAAATATCTATAAAATTCCATTATGGCAATAAAAACAAAACTTTAAAGGTTAGGATGAGTTACCTTAAAGAAAACCATTTGAAGGCGAAGCGGGCATGGTTCCTCTTTTAAGAGGAGAGCGAGCCTGAAACTTGAGCAAGCTTTCCTCGCTGGGAAAAGCTTGCGTGTTTTCTTAAGGTAACTCATCCTAACCAAATAATTTATCTTTATTATGGAATTTTAGATACTTAGAAACAATGTGGATTAGCAGCCACTCTAAAGAGATTAAAACAATAGCTTAAAGCCTATTTACTAAATTTAAACTTTGTCTATTTTGTTTTAAGTTTTCTTTAAAATTAAAGATTTTAAAAAGAAAGCAACTAAAAACTTAATTTAATTAGCTCAATTTTTGCTTCTTTTAAAAAACTTAATGCTAACTCATCCGGATATTCTTCATAATAGTAAATTCTTTTTATCCCTGCATTTATAAGCATTTTTGTACACAATATGCAAGGCTGAGTTGTGGAATATAAATAAGAGTCAGCTATCTGAACTCCATAATATGCTGCCTGTATTATTGCATTTTGCTCAGCATGAAGAGCCCGGCATATTTCATGTCTTTGGCCTGACGGAACTTTTAATTCCTGCCTTAAACATGTTCCAATTTCCAAACAATTTCTTATGCCTCTTGGAGCCCCATTATATCCAGTTGAAAGGATTCTTTTATCTTTTACAATAATAGCTCCAACTTTTCTTCTTAAGCATGTTGAGCGTGTTGCAACAGTTTTTGTTATCGCAACAAAATATTCATCCCATGAAGGCCTTTTATTATCACTCATTTTTTTAAATTACTGCTTTTTCTTTTAATTTTTCTTTTTGATCTTCTTTTTTCTCCTTTGGCTCTGCCCAAAGTCTTGCAAGGGTATTATTAGGACAAGCTTCAATGCAAGCACCACAATCCGTGCACTTATCCTGGTCAAATTCAGGAATCTGCTTATCTTTGTTCCATATTATAGCCTCATGCTCACATGCTTTAAAACATTTCCTGCAATGTGTGCATCCAAAATCGCATTTTTCTCTTCCTGGAATATCTCTTAAATTATCATAACTGCAAAGAAAAACAATTTTTGAATTTGAGGGAACAAGTTTTATTATATTTCTTGGGCATTCCTTTACACAAAGACCACATCCATTACATTTATTAGGATCAATCACAGCAATTTTTCTTTTTTCGTCAATCTTTATTGCATCTTGCGGACATACAGGAACGCAATCACCAAAGCTAAGACACCCATAAGGGCATTTCTTAAATCCCATTAAAATTTTAGAAGAAGCTTTACAAGTTTTAACTCCAAAGTAATCAGAGATAGCCTCACTATCACTGCCACAACAAACTACTGCTTTCTTATCCATAGAAGATTTATCGATATTTAAACCAAGATTTTGTTCAAGCTCACTAAGAATTTTGCTATCCTGCAATACAGTTGTACATGTATTTGTTAAAAATACATTTTTATCTTTTGCAATAGCTTGAGCATAAGCAAAACAGCCAGGATATCCACAAGCTCCACAGTTCATTCCTGGAAGTTTTTCAGAAACTTCTTCAGCTGTCTTTAAAGATTCAGGTTCCTTAGGCAAAACTTTATTAGTAACCCAAATTAAAACACCACAAGCTATGCCAATCCCTGTTAAAATTAATATTATTGTCCACATAATTGTTTAAAACCTCTAATTTTTTATTTAAAAATTTTTAAAGCAATCCACCAAATCCCATATAAGCAAGTGATAGGATTGAAGCAATTATAAATGCGATAGGAAGACCCTCCATAGATTCTGGAATATCTGCAAATTCCAACCTTTCTCTGATCGCTGACATTATTATAAGCATTAGTGAAAAACCAAGACCTCCACCAAGCGCACTCACTATGCTTTGGATAATACTATAGTTTGCTTGAGCATTAATTAATGTCACTCCTAAAACTGCACAATTTGTTGTTATTAAAGGAAGGTAAATCCCAAGCGCATTGTATAAAGTAATGTTTGTCCTTTTAATAACTATTTCAACAATCTGAACCAATGATGCTATAACAAGAATATAAATTATTATATTCATAAACTCTACATTAAATGGGACAAGAATAAAATTATGAATAATAGAAGTTGCTGCTGATGCAAGAACCATTACAAGAGTTACAGCCACACCCATACTAATAGCATTAGATAATTTTGTTGAAACACCAAAAAATGGGCATAGTCCTAAAAACTTAGCCAATATAAAGTTGTTTATTAAAACCATGCTTATAAAGATAGTAATTAAACTTGAACTAGCATTAGTCATTTTTTTAACACTCCTAATAATCTAAACAAAGCAAGTAAAAGCCCAATGATAATAAAAGCTCCTGGCGGCATTATAAACACAGAAATTGGGTTTTGTGAAAGTACTGGAATTGAAAAAAGCTTTAGTCCAAAAACTTCAAGAGCCCCAGTCCCCAAAACCTGTCTTAATAAAGAAATTATCACCAAAGAAAATGTAAAGCCAACACCTATTCCTAAGGCATCTGCTATAGATAATAATACTGGATTTTTAGAAGCAAAAACTTCTGCCCTGCCTAAAATAATACAATTAACAACAATAAGAGGTAGGTATATTCCAAGAGATTCATATAAAGGAGGTAGATAAGCTTCAAAGACTAAACTTAATATAGTAACAAACGCAGCAATGACGACAATAAATACTGGAATTCTAACCATATTGGGGGTAATTTTTCTAATTAAAGAAATAATTATGTTTGAACCTAAAAGAACAAAAATTACTCCCATTCCCATACCTAGAGCATTATCTAAGGAAATAGAAACAGCCAATGTTGGACACAATCCAAGAACAAGAACAAAAACAGGGTTTGTAATAATTATGCCCTTTGCAAATTCTTTCCAGAAGTCCTTCATTTTTGATTTTTCCTACTATCAATCACTTTTTATAATGTTTTTATATTTTCAGTAAATTACAAATATTTAAGTATAAGCATCTAAAATTCCGTAATAAATATAAATTATTTGGCAAGCATGAGTTACTTAAAAGAAAACCATTTGAAGGTGAAGCAAGTATAGTTCCTCTTTCAAGAGGAGAGCGAAGCCTGAAACCTGAGCAAGCTTTTATTCGCTGGGGAAAAGCTTGCGTGTTTTCTTTTAAGTAACTCATGCTAACACTTAAAGTTTTGTTTTTATTACTATCATAGAATTTTAGATGCTTCATATTTAAGTTTATTTAAATTAAATTATTTTAAATTATCAGTAATTCTTTGTCTTAATAATTTCAATCTTCTTATCAAGTTCCTGCCTTACTGAATCGGTAACTGCCCTTGAACTTATAGTAGCTCCTGTAATTGCATCAATTTTACCACCATCTTTGTTTAGTTTCACATCACTAGACCTTAACCCCTTAAATTGATCAGTAAAAAAACTTTCAGTTATTTTAGCACCTAAACCAGGGGTTTCAGAATTTGAAATAACCGTTATTTGCTTTATGGTAAAATCTTTATCTATTCCAACAAAAGTATTTATTTCTCCTCCATACCCCTTGCCAACGGCAATAAAAGCATAACCTATTGTTTCTTTATCTTTATATACTATATAAATATCATCTTTAAGCTCATAATTACTCATATCAGGAAATATGTTCCTGAGCATTAATAATATTTTTTCTTCTTCCTGCAGGCGTATTTTTTCAGAAGTAATATTATTTACAAGCATTAAAAGAAAAATGGAAACAAAAACAATTATTGTAAGAAAAATTATAGGATAAAATTTGTTGTTTAATATCTTATTATTCATACTGCCATTTTTTTATTGCTTTAAATTATTATTTTAATTTCACTTTGTTTTAACTTATTTTTTTACCTATTATGTCTCTTTATTTTGATTTTTTGCTTGCCTTAACATAACCAAAAGGTTTTGGTCTAACATATTTATCTATTAAAGGAACAAATCCATTCATTATTAAAATGGAAAAACAAACACCTTCAGGCATTGCCCCATAGCGCCTTATAATAAAAGTTATAATTCCACAACCAACTGCAAAAATAACTTTACCAAGTCCTGTTATTGGGGAGGTAACATAGTCAGTTGCCATAAACACAGCACCAAATAAAAGCCCACCAACTAAAACCTGAAAAAGTACATCCTCACCAAAAACAAAGGATGCGACTGCTACTGTTCCAACATATATAAGTGGGATTTTCCAGTCAATTATTTTAAAGATTATTAATATAAGACATGCAACTAAAATCAAGATAGCAGATGTCTCACCAATAGACCCTCCCACATTGCCAAGAAAAAGATCTTTATATAAAGAGGATTTTGTTCCTTCAAATACATAACTTTCGCTTAAAGGTGTTGCTGATGTTACTGCATCTGCAGAAAAATTCCTTGGTAAATACCATTTAGTCATCTCAGAAGAAAAACTTATTGCAAGAAAAGCCCTTCCCGCCAATGCAGGATTAAAGATGTTATAACCAAGACCACCAAAAGCTTCTTTTGCTAGTGCTATTGCAAAGGCTGAGCCCAAAACAACCATCCAGATAGGAATTCTTGGAGGAAGAGTTAGAGCAAATAAAAGACCTGTAATGGCAGCACTGCCATCCATTACAAATTTTTTCTTCCTTAATTTTTTTATTAAAAATTCAACAAGAATTGCCGTAGTCGTTGAAGAAAAAATTACCCAAAAAGCCCTTATACCAAAGAAATATACTGCTGCTATTGTAGGCAATAAAAGCACTGAGAGTAATATATACATTATTTTGCTTGTTGAAAAACCACTCCAAATGTGAGGTGGATAAGAAATAACAGTCTCAACGTTATCTTTATTAACCTCATTATTGCTTTCGTTAACTTTGTTATTTTCTTTTATCAAATCTTCCATCTTTTTTTGTATCTATCTTATTCTTAAACCTACCAGTAACCCCTCATTAAACTAATATTAATACGTGAATACGCGATTTCATTACAAATTCTTATTTTTTTAACTTAAAAAACTTTTACCTGTCTTTATATATCCAACTATTGGTATAGAAGAAGGACAAACATATGCACAAGAACCACATTCTATACAATTTAAAATATGATATTCGTTACATAATTCAAATCTGTTTTTCTTTACAAAATTAACATAATTTAGCGGGGTTAAGTTCATTGGGCAAATGTTTACGCATCTTCCGCACCTAATACAGTTTCCCTCTTTCAGAGGTAAGGCAGCCATAACTAATATACAATTCACGGCCTTTGTTATTGGAAAATCTTCATTAACCACAATATTTCCCATCATGGGCCCACCAAAAATTATTTTTTTAGCTTCTTTATTGTCTTTACCCCACTTCTTCATTTTGCAGTATGAAAGTATTTCAGAAGTGGGTGTACCTATCCTAACTTTTATATTCTTCGGCTCTTCTACCTCACCAGTTACCGTTAAAACTCTTTCAATTAAGGGGATACCTTTAATAAGAGCGTCACTTATTGCCTTTGCTGTCCCAACATTATTTACTACAACACCTACATCTAAAGGAAGACCCCCTACTGGGACTTTTCTATTTAGCACATTGTTAATTAAGATTTTCTCTGCTCCCATAGGATATCTACTTTTTAAAGACACAATTTTAAATTTATTATCAAGACCCGCTAGTCTTATAATTTCATCAAGATGTTTCATAGCATCTAGCTTATTATCTTCAATAGCTATAAAAACATTCTCAGGCAAAAGAACCTTGTAAATTATGTAGCTTCCAATTAAAACCTGTGCGCCATATTCAAGCATAATCCTATGGTCAGATGTTATATATGGCTCACATTCACATCCATTTATTATTAAGGTATCAATTTTTTTATCTTTAGGAGGTGATAGCTTTACGTGCGTTGGAAATGTAGCTCCACCTAAACCAACTATTCCTGCTCTTCTTACAATAGAAATTATTTCTTCATTATTAATAAAATTTATTTTTTCAATTATATTCCTAATATTCTCCACAAAATAATTTTCTATTAAAGAGTCACTGTTGCCAAATTTTAAAATGTCATTTTTTATTTCCTCAACCTTTTCGTTTACTTTAATATATTCGAAGTTGTCTTCACTTTCAGGAGTAATTTCCACAGCATCAACTATTGAATTTGATAAAGGATTAACTAGTTTATAAATACTTTTAATAGTCCCCGTAACAGGGGAATGCACCGGAGCTGAGACAAAACTATCCAAATCTCCAATTAATTGACCCGTTTTTACAGTATCGCCTCTTTTTACTAACAAATCACAAGACCTGCCCAAGTGCTGTTGTAATGGAAGAATAACTTTTGAGGGTAAAATCGGTATAGTTTCGATAGAAAAATGTTCTGTTAGTTTATTTTCTTTTAATTTTAATCCAGAAGCAAATTTTGCTTTCTTAATTATCATTTACTGTATTTCTAGATATTTAAATTAACTTAAGTTAACAATTCAGTCAACTACCTAAATTCAACAATATGAATATTAAATATAAAATATAAAATAAGCCTAAGTCCTAGTATTTTAATAATAATTTTATAACAATATTAATAAATTTTAATAGTAGAATTAAACAATTTAAGCTTAAATACTATTTAACAATATATTTATCAATACCACTTGACTTATGAAAATTTTTCTCCTCATCTATTATAAAAGCTTCAACATTATCAAGACCTTCTACTACTTTTAACCCATCCTGAGGGCCAAGCACAAATACTGCAGTTGCAAGTATATCAGCAATGGTTGCGTTGTCAGCAATAATAGTTGAACTTATACAACCGCTATCTGCAGAATAACCAGTTCTTGGATCTATAATATGATGGGCTTCCTTAGTTGGGTCAAAATAACGGTAATAATTACCTGAAGTTGCAATTGCTTTATTTGCAAAAGCAAATTCCACTATTTTTTCTGATGTATTATCTGGATTTTCAAGGCTTACACTCCATAACTCGCCATCAGGCTTTGAGCCAAGTGTCGCTATATCTCCACCAGCATTTACAAGGGCATTTTTGACACCATAACTTTTTATAAGCTCAATTACTTTATCAACAATGTAGCCTTTAGCAACCCCGCCTAAAGTAACTGACATGCCAGGTACAGCAAACTTGATGGTACTCCCATCAATTATTATCTTGTCTGAGTCAACTAATTCCAAAGTTTCTGATATTTTTTGTTGTTGGACTTCCTTGCTTTCTTCCCAAAGTCCTTCAGACCATAACTTAAGAAGAGGGTCAACTGTTATATCAAATGCCCCCATAGTTTTCTTATTATATTCTTTTGATAAGGATATGATTTCTATAAGTTCTTTAGGGGCATTTTCAATAATTCCATTTTGGTTTAAGATAGAAACCGAGCTTTCTTTATCATAATTTGAAGCTATTTTATTAAGCTCATCAATTTTTAAAAAAGCATCATCAAGAATTTTAGCAGCATCAGCCTCAGCTGAATAAATAATAATATTTACAAACGTTCCCATTTTCTCGCGAGTATCTTCAAATCTTTGAAGTTTTGACGTGCATCCAGACATAATAAAAACAGAGGAAAGAATAAAAATGACAATAAGAGCAAGTATAGCAAGCTCTAAAACTTTTTTTGACGCTTTTCTTTTCAAAGATCTCATTTAAACTCCTAAAAGATTTTTGTAATAAGTTTCTTAAATCTTAATTTTATAGAGCTAAATCATTTATTAAAACTCTAGTTTAAAAATATTCTTTCAAATATTACTCCAAAATAGGCAATTATTTCAGACAAATCAACTTATTTTATCACTTTTTAAAATATATTTAAAAAAAAATAAAAAATCTAAGAAACATCTAAAATTTCGTGATAGCAATAAAAATAAAACTTAAGAGCTAGGATACAGTTACTTTAAGAAAACCATTTGAAGGCGAAGCGGGCATGGTTCCTCTTTCAAGAGGAGAGCGAGCCTGAAACTTGAGCAAGCTTTCCCCGCTGGGGAAAAACTTGCGTGTTTTCTTAAAGTAACTGTATCCTAGCCAAATAATTTATCTTTATCACAGAATTTTAGATATTTCCAAAATCTAAAATAAAATATTTAATAAATAAAAATATTTTTACAAGTCATTGTTCTTTTACCAAAAGTTTATTAAAGTTTTTCATTTAGAACCTTTAATAAAAAAATAAATTGTGTTAATGCCAAAATAATAACAATATCTAGGTTATAAAAATAGGCTAGTTTATAAATAAAGCTAATTGACATTAAATCATTTAAATAATAAATTTACTAAAAAACTTTTAAAAGACCCGGTATGATAAATAAATTTCAGCAAAAAATTATTAATATTGATTTAAAAGATAAAAACTCTTTATTAAAAAATATAGACTTTATTGCTAACTTATTAAACAAAAACAAAGTACTGATACTTCCCACAAAAACCATTTATGGAATAAGTGCGCGTTTTGATAATGCAAAAAATTTTGAAAGAATTTATGAGATAAAAAAAAGAAGCCAAGATATGCCTTTCATAATTTTAATTTCTAGCTTAGGAGACCTTGGAAATCTAGTACTTAATCTACCAAAAAATGCGCAAAAATTAATTGAGGATTTCTGGGAGAAAGATGAAGCCATCCCACTAACAATTATATTTAAGAAAAATCCAAAGCTTGCTGGCTTTATTACGGGTAACAAAGAAACAATAGGTGTAAGAAGAGCAGAATTTGATTTTATTAGAAAAATTATTGACAAATCAGCTCCTCTAATATCAACTAGCGCCACAATATCAGGAGTTAAATCAGCACCTTTAGAAATTACCGACATCCCACAAAGCATTTTAAACGACGTGGATGCAATTATAAAATACCCTGAAAAGTTGCTTGGGATAGAATCTACAATAGTGGATTTTAGCAAAGATGAAGAATGTCCAAGTCTTGTAAGACAAGGAGCCGTACCTTATAAATATATATTACAAAAATTAGGAATAAAAATATAAAATAGCAGAGTAAATTTTATTTCTAATTTAAAGTATTTTTAAACCTTATTTAATATTGTATTGTAATATTTTGATTTTTATATTTTAATTTTGAAGTTAATTAATATTAATAATCTAAAATCTTATTTTCCAAGAAAGGAAGTTTCAAGTGCAATTTTTAGATATAGGAAGTCCAGTTTTAAATAATAGGCCAGACAGAGAAGTTGAAGCAATAATTCAAAAAGAAATAGACAGACAAAATACAAATATAACTTTAATAGCAAGTGAAAACTATGCCTCTCCTGCAGTTTTAAGCGTAATGGGCTCGGTTTTTACAAATAAATATGCTGAAGGCTATCCAAAACATAGATATTACGAAGGATGTGAATATGTAGATGAGATAGAAACACTTGCAAAAGAAAGGTTAAATGAGCTTTTTAATTCTGAATACGGTAATGTTCAGCCACATTCAGGTGTCCAAGCAAATACTGCAGTTTTTCTTGCTATATTAAAGCCTAATGACAAAATCCTTAGCATGAGCCTTAAAGATGGTGGCCATCTAAGCCATGGTAATGTAATGAATATATCTGGCAAATATTATGAAGTCCATTTTTATAATGTTGACAGAGAGACAGAACAAATTGATTATGAAAATGTCAGAAGACTAGCAAAAGAAATAAGGCCAAAATTAATTATTGCAGGGGCAAGTTCTTATCCCAGAATTATTGATTTTAAGAAATTTAGGGAAATTGCTGATGAAACTGGAGCTTATCTTATGGCAGATATTGCTCATATTGCAGGACTAATTGCTGGCGATGTGCATCCTACTTCTGTAGGTGCTGCGGATTTTACAACTGGGACAACTCATAAAACTTTAAGGGGGCCAAGAGGTGGTTTTATTTTAGCAGACAAAAAATATTCAACTCTTCTTGACACTGGGATATTTCCTGGTACCCAAGGCGGACCATTAGTCCATATGATTGCCGCAAAAGCCGTTTCATTTAAAGAGGCTTTAGATCCTTCATTTAAAACTTATGCTAAAAAAATAATAGAAAACTGTAAAATCTTGTGTGATTATTTAAAAAATGACGGTTTTAGAATAGTTTCTGGAGGAACAGAAAATCACTTGTTTTTAATTGATTTAAACCCACTTGAAATGACAGGACAAGACGCTTCATCAACACTTGCTTCAGTAAATATAGTTTTAAACAAAAATGTAATCCCTTATGACAAGCTAAATCCAAATCTTACAAGTGGTATAAGAATTGGGACTGCTGCAGTAACCGCAAGAGGGATGGGAAAAGAGGAAATGCTAAAAATTGGTGAATGGATTTCATTTGTCTTAAGAAATTGGCAAAATAAAAGTAAGATAATGCCTATAAAAGAAAAAGCAAAAGCTTTAGCCAAAGATTTTCCAGTATATACTTATTAAAATTAAGGATTAAAATTAGAAATTAAATAAATAATATTACTTTATTGAAGCAACAACAATTCTGTCAAGATTATTATAATCTTTATTGATAGCAACTTCTGAATTTTCAAAATATTTTCTGCATAGTTCAGTTAAATTTACAGAAGTTTTTTGATCGGTTTCAAAAATAATAAATGAATTATTTAAATTTAAATAAGGTTTAGATTTTTTTAATATCTTTTCATAAGCTTCTATTCCTGTTGGTCCTGCCACTAACGCATCTTTAGGCTCATACTTCTTTATCTCATCATCAAGATTTTCAAAATCATAATTTGAGATATATGGAGGATTTGAAATAAGAATATCAATATTATTTTTATATTTTAAATCAAACTCCTTATCATCCTCAGGCACAACATCACAATTTAAAATAGCTAAATTAGACAATTTATCTTTATTTAAAATTAATTCTGAATTAATTATTGCAACCTCAATAGCTTTAGGATTTTTCTCAGTTGCAATAATCTTAATATCATTTTTTATTTCAGTAATAAGACTTAAAGAAATAGCACCACTGCCTATGCCTATCTCTAAGATATTTAATGACTTTTTTTGCTCTAACATAGTTTTTATGATTTCTTTTGCTTTTTCCACAACAAGCTCGGTCTCAGGTCTTGGAATTAACACTCTTTCATCAACAAATAATTTTAATTTTCTAAAATAGCTTTGGTTTGTAATATATTGAATCGGAATATTATTAAGTCTTTTAATTATATACTCTTTATATTTCTTTAACTCATCCTCTTTCAGCACATAATCATGATTTAAATAAAGGTCTATTCTGGATAAGTTAAGTGTGTGAGAAAGTAATAACTCAGCAGAAAGACGTGGATTTGCTATATTTTTAGACTTGAAAAATTCAATAGCCCATGAAAGCAGTTTGTTAATTGTCCAAACTTGTTTTTGCAACTTTAAAAATTTCCTATTTGTTCAAGCTTTTTTTCTTCATCCTCAAGCTTTAATGCTTCAACAAGTTCATCGAGATCCCCCTCAAGGATTTCATTTAACCTATGAGTAGTAAAGTTAATTCTGTGATCAGTTATTCTGCTCTGGGGATAATTATATGTTCTTATCCTCTCGCTTCTGTCACCCGATCCTATTTGGGATCTTCTCATCTTGGTTTCTTCATCAAGTTGTTTTCGTTGTTCAATTTCAAGCAGTTTTGCACGTAAAATTTTAAGTGCTCTTTCTTTATTTTGAAGTTGTGATTTTTCATCCTGGCAAGAAACAATTATCCCTGTTGGGAGATGGGTTATACGAACTGCAGAATCCGTGGTATTTACAGATTGACCTCCAGGACCACTTGACCGAAAAACATCAATCCTCAATTGATTTGGATCTATTTGTATATCGACCTCCTCAGCTTGTGGAAGAACTGCAACTGTAACAGTTGAAGTATGTATTCTTCCACTAGATTCAGTAATAGGAATTCTTTGAACTCTATGAACTCCTGATTCATACTTCATTATCCCATAAGCTCCAGTCCCATTAATTTCAAATATAATTTCTTTAAACCCACCAATTCCCTGAGGATTTGAGCTTAAAACTTTATGCTGCCATTTCTTACTTTCAGCATATCTTGTATACATTCTATAAAGATCACCTACAAACAATGCAGCCTCATCACCGCCAGCTCCAGCTCTTATTTCAACAATTATATTTTTTGTGTCGTTAGGATCTTTTGGGGCAAGAAATTTTTTTATCTCACCCTCTATTTTTTCTTTCTTTTCAACGCTTAAATTGAGCTCATCTTTTAAGAACTCGCGCATTTCTTCATCTTTTTCATTCTGAACAAGCTCTTTAACTTCTTTTATTGCTTCTACTTGCATCCGATAATTTTTTGCAAGACCAATTATTTCTTCCAGTTCAGCTATTTTTTTCCCACATTCTTTAATTGTTTCAACATCATTGTACTCGCCAGCTTCAGCTATCTTCTGCATTAGTTCATTATAATTATCTTCATAAACTTTTATTTTCTCAAAAATTTCCGACTCAAGCATTTTTTCTTCAACCATTTATTAGTTCTCACTCTTTTATATATTTATTTTAATTTGGTATTAATACAATAACATTTATCGTTTTTATAATTATTTATTGTTTATCATCTTTAAATATTGTTTATGGAATATATATTTGTATTTTAGATACTTACTTTTTAGGTAAAATTATTTTTAAACCTCTTTAAATTAAATTTTTAACAAAAAATAATTATTTAAAAACTTAAATACTATCACTTTCTAAATTATAGCCATAACTTATTAAGTCATCTAGGTTATTTTGCTTACTTAAATTATACTCAGCTTCTAAAACTTTTTTAAAAGACTCGATAGCAACTTCTACTTGTTTTTCGTCAGGCTCCCTTGTTGTTAATTTTTGCAAAAGAAGACCTGGGTAAAAAAGAACTCTTACAAATTTATTATCTGAATATTTCCCTGCAATTCTTATTAATTCATAAGATATGCCAGCAATAACAGGAATTAAAACTATTCTAGAGATAATTCTTAAATACATTGTTGGAGTTCCAAAAATCGCAAAAACAAAAATCGATACAAACATTACTATAAGCAGAAAATTAGTTCCACACCTCATATGAAGGGTTGAATATTTTTTTATATTCTGGGGAGTAAGCTCCTCGTTGTGCTCAAATGCAGCAATTGTTTTATGCTCAGCCCCATGATATTGAAAAATCCTTTTGATATCTTTTAAAAGCGAAATCGCAATTATATAAACAAGAAAAAATAATATCCTTATAATGCCTTCAATTAAGTTAAATAAAAATGAATTATTTATACTCCTCTGAAAATTCCTTCCAATTACTGTAGGAAGGACAAAGAAAACTCCAACAGTAAAAATTACAGCTATTACTACTGAGACTATCATTTCTTTTTTTGAGAATTGAATCTCCTCATCAGTAGACTCATTAGCAGAAAAGGTTAACGCTTTAAAACCAATTAATAAACTTTCTACTAAAGATACTGTCCCTCTTATTAAAGGCCAGCCTAAAAATTTATGTTTTTTAGCTATAGGTTCAGCTTTGAAAACATTTGTAGAAATTGTACCATCAGGTTTCCTTACAGCAATTGACCAAAAGTTTTTGCTTCTCATCATTACGCCTTCTAAAACAGCCTGACCACCAATACTACATTGCCTGAGTTGACCACCCATATTTTTATTACTTTTAGGATTGTCCTTAGTAGTTTTAATAACTTCAGCAGTTTTAGTATCTTTAAACATCAAAATCACTTGCTTTTTGAGGCTTACCACAGGAATATTTGCCTTCTGGGCAAGGCATTCTAAGACAATTAGGACCAGCATTTTCAAAAACAATAGGAGCAACTTTTTTAACACTTTTAAGCATTAATTTTGCCAGCTCTCTAATTTCAGTTTGGGCTCTATTACAGCACCTTAAAGTAAAAAAGTGCATTAGTTCTCTCGCATTCATTGTAGCAATTAACTTTGTTTCAGATGCATTTGGCAAAATGTATCGTGCATCTTCGGCTTCTATACCCGCATCGAGCATTTCTGTATAAAATTTATGAATATCTGAGATAAAATTAATATACTTCTCTTTTATTTTTTCATTGTTTTCGATTGAGTCAGGGATAATATAGTCATAATTTTCTTTAAACTTCACATATCTTTGTGATTGCTGATTATAGGAAGCAATCCTATGCCTTACAAGTTGATGACTTAGGGCGCGTGAAACACCTTCAATCCCAAAAGTAAAATATATGTGCTCAGTTGTGCTTAAATGACCATTTTTAATTACAAATCTTACAAGTTTATTAACTGCTTCATTATCAAGTTTATTTTCAAGCTCATCAACACCTACAGGTGAATAACATAACCTGGCTGCAATAGCAACAAGCTTTTCAGGCTCCTTAGTATATCTTATTAAATTTACTTTCATCTTTTACTATCCCATAATAATTTTTAATATTTTTATAATATTTTTTAGAACATTATTTTGCTCTAGATTTATTTTGTATTTGCTTGAGCTTTCTTAAGTATCTTTTTAAACCTGTCTACACGGCCACCACTATCAATAAGTTTCTGTTTTCCTGTATAAAAAGGGTGACAAGCAGAGCAAATATCAATCTTTAATTCTTTTTTCGTTGACTTTGTAGTCCATGTGTTTCCACAAGAACATGTTACGACGCATTCATAATATTCTGGGTGACCTTCTTTTTTCATATAAATTCAACCTTTCTAATTTCTAAAAAATTCTAGTTAACTAACTTTTGTAATTACAGTTACTAAGTAACTTATCAAGTAACTTAATATTTAAATTATTTTAATATTTACTTTATTTAAAATCTACTTTTATTTTTTATCAGTTAGCATCTAAAATTCTGTGATAAAAATAAATCACTTAGCTAGGATACAGTTACTTAAAGAAAACCATTTGAAGGCGAAGCGGGCATGGTTCTTCTTTTAAGAGGAGAGCTAAAGCCTTAAAACTTTAAGCAAGCTTTCCCGCCGGGGAAAAGCTTTGAGTGTTTTCTTAAATAACTCATCCTAGCCCTTAAAATTTTGCTTTTATTGCTATCATGGAATTTTAGATGCTTCTTTTATCAAGTCTAGCAAAAGATATGAAAGTTATTAGGTTAGAGTATCGAACTAGTCACGTTATCATAAAAGGTTTTGGAGTTAAAGTATCTCCTAAAACATAAAATTAAAATACCCTCTCTGCACTAAAAGGGGATTCCTCATCTTTAAAACTTGCTTTAATTATGTTAAGAAAATCTTTGTTTGTTTTTGTCTTTTTAATATAATCAATAAGCTGCTCAATAGCTACTTCAGGTTCTTTATCATGTAAAATTCTTCTAAGTCTCCAAACCGACTCTGCTTCTTCTGGGCTCATTAAAAGTTCTTCCTTTCTTGTGCCAGAACGGGTAATATCAATTGCGGGAAAGATTCTTTTATCTGCAAGCCTTCTATCAAGGTTAATTTCCATATTCCCTGTACCTTTAAACTCTTCAAATATAACTTCATCCATTCTACTTCCTGTATCAATAAGAGCTGTTGCAAGAATAGTGAGACTACCTCCATTCTCAATATTTCTAGCCGCACCAAAAAATCTTTTTGGAGGGAATAAAGCGGTAGAATCAACACCTCCTGAAAGTACTCTTCCGCTTGCAGGAGTAGAAAGATTGTACGCTCTTGCAAGTCTTGTAATGCTATCTAAAAGAATTAAAACATCTTTTCCTTGTTCAACAAGCCTTTTTGCTCTTTCCATCACCAACTCAGCAACTTGAATATGATTTTCTGAAGGCATATCAAATGTAGAACTTATTACCTCTCCTTTTACTGATCTTTCCATATCTGTTACTTCTTCTGGTCGCTCATCAACTAAAAGAACCATTATATACACCTCAGGATTATTAGTAGCTATGCTATTGGCAAGTTCTTTAAGTATTGTTGTTTTACCAGCTTTTGGAGGTGACACTATAAGCCCTCTTTGTCCTTTCCCAATTGGAGCAACTAAATCTATAACTCGAGGTGTAATGTTCTTCCCGCCACTTGGTATTTCAAGTCTTAATCTCTCCATTGGATACAAAGGTGTTAAAGCTTCAAAAGGAACTCTTCTCCTCATTGCATCAGGATCTGCCCCATCTACTTTTTCAATTCTTAAAAGTGCGGTATATTTTTCATTTTCTTTCGGAGGCCTTACTACACCATAAACCTCATTACCACGCCTTAAATGAAATTTTCTTATTTGAGATTGTGAAACATAAATGTCACCTGCACTTGGAAGATATCCTTCAGTTCTTAAAAATCCATATCCATCAGCTAAAATATCAAGAATGCCCTTTTTCCTTTCTTCATAAACTTCTTTTTCAGCATAGGATTTTTTTTCTTTTCCTTCTTTTTCTACTTCCTCTTTTTCAAATTCATATTTTTCTTCTAACTTTTCTTCTAACTCTTCCTCCACTTCTAACTCAGAAACTTCTTCAAGTTCTTCTGTTGAAAGTTCTACTGAATTTTCTTCTATTGCTTCAATTTTGCCCAATTCTATACTTTCTTTAACTTCTTCAGGACTAATAACTTCATTAATATTTTCAGTCTTACTAGCTTCTTCACTTTTTTGAGTGGAAGTAACTTTAATAATTTTTTCTATTAAATCAGACTTTTTATATTTTCTTACATTCTTAATGCCAAGATTCTTTGCAATAACCTGCAAATCAGTTACAGTTTTATTTTCAAGAATTTGCCGGTTGTCTATATCGTTTTTTATTACCACTAAAAACTACTCCTTTCAAATTAATATAAAATTTTAAAAAATTTTTAATTAGGATTTAAATAAAAAAATTTAAAAATTACCTAAAGATTTTGAATTAGGATACATGGGAATGCCTCATAAAAAATGAAGAAAATACCCAAATTAAAAATAATTTTAAAATGCAATTATCATAATAGTTATTAATTTTAAAAAAATCAAGTTATTTATATACAACTATTTATATACAATATAAGCATCTAAAATTCCATGACAGCAATAAAAACAAAACTTTAAGGGCTAGTATACAGTTACTTAAAGAAAACCATTTGAAGGCGAAGCGGGCATGGTTCCTCTTTCAAGAGGAGAGCTAAAGCCTTAAAACTTTAAGCAAGCTTTCCCTCACCGGGGAAAAGCTTTGAGTGTTTTCTTAAGTAACTGTATACTAGCTAAATAATTTATCTCTATCATGAAATTTTAGATGCTTTCAATACAACGTATTATCTATATAATATTAAAAATCAAGATAAAGAATTATTGCATTGACATTTCTCTTAACAAAACTCTTTTACACTCATTCTTGATTATAGACTAGTGATAAGAATGGCAATTATTACGTCCTTTAGTTTTGCAAAGCAAAAATTAAGCCATCTAATTTTAATTCATTCAGAACAATACCACAGAAAGTCAAAGTAAATATATAAATGATAAATGTAAATTAATAGAAAAAATAAGACACTGATAGACAAATAATGTTTAAGTAAAAGAAATTGTTAATCTGCTCTTTTAATTTGCCATCATTATCCCAGCAAATAATAGTTCTTTACTTATTTGCTACTTTATTTTTAAAAATCCTGTTTTAAAAATACTATAACTCGACTTTTGGGACCTTCTCTAGAGATTTTTCTATCATCTCCCTTGGATATTCATAATCAGTAAGTTCTCCATCCATATATTTTTCATAAGCGCTCATATCAAAATGCCCATGCCCACTTAAATTAAATACTATTACTTTTTCTTCACCCGTTTGTTTGCACTTTATGGCCTCATCAATTACACACTTAATAGCATGACTTGATTCAGGAGCAGGAATTATACCTTCAGTTTTTGCAAACATCATTGCAGCTTCAAAGCAAGTATTTTGTGGATATGCTACAGCTTCAATTAAACCTTCATTATATAGAAGACTTACTTGGGGAGCCATCCCATGATATCTAAGACCACCGGCATGTATTGATGGTGGCATGAAGTCATGACCTAAAGTATACATTTTAACTATCGGGGCCATTTTTGCGGTATCCCCATAATCAAAAGTATATTCCCCTTTTGTTAATGAGGGGCATGAGGTAGGCTCTGCAGCAATCATTCTTATATTTTTACCTTTTAATTTTTCTGGCATAAAAGGAAATACAAAACCACCAAAATTGCTTCCCCCACCAACACAGCCAATTAAAATATCAGGAGAAATTCCCATCTTCTCGAATTGTTTTTTTGTTTCAAGACCCACAATTGTCTGATGTAAAATTACGTGATTTAATACACTTCCAAGAGTATATCTTGCCTCTCCGCCACTCTTAACAGCTTCCTCCACCGCCTCACTTATTGCTAGACCAAGACTGCCTGGTGAATTTGGATCCTGGGCAAGCATAGCCCTTCCAGCATCAGTTAAATTTGAGGGAGAAGGGTGTACTGTACCTCCATAGGCTCTCATCATAATTTTCCTATACGGTTTTTGATCATAACTAACTCTAACCATATAAACAGTAACACCAATTCCAATTACTGCGCCTGCAAAACAAAGTGCACAACCCCATTGCCCAGCTCCGGTTTCAGTCGTAAGCCTTGCGGTGCCTTGCTTTTTATTATAATAAGCTTGAGCAACTGCAGTATTTGGTTTGTGGCTTCCAGCTGGACTTACAGATTCATTTTTAAAGAAAATTTTTGCAGGAGTGTCAAGCATTTGTTCAAGTCCCACTGCCCTAACAAGAGGAGTAGGTCTCCACATCCTATAAATTTTTAAAATTTCTGCAGGAATTTCAATAAATCTTTCCATGCTAACTTCCTGATTTATAAGCTCTTCAGCAAAAATAGTCGTTAACTCTTCTGGGCTGCAAGGTCTTCCAGTAATCGGACTAATAGGCGGAGCTAAAGGTTTTGGCAAATCAGGATTAATATTATACCAGCTAGTTGGTATTTCATCTTCAGACAAAATAAATTTTCTTGTTTTATCTTCCATTGATTTCCTTTCTGCTAATTTTTTAATAATTAACTCAAATAAATCTTTTATTTTTTAAAAAAATAGCTAAGGTTATGATGAAGGTTTTAATTTAATTTTTAATTACTAATTACAAAACTGCTTTTTTTAAAGTTTAAATAAAACAAAAGTTTATAAAAAAATAAAACCTCTTCATATCCCTACAACTATCTTAATAATCTTAAGATAAACTTAAAAATTTAATTACCTTAAAAATTATTATCCCATTGTAGAGACGAGAGGTTATTACTTCCCGCGGTGCCACTCTACTTCACTGTTAAACCATTCTGCAATCTAATCCTTTAAAAAGTCTCAATGAAAACGATCTAACAGTGCACTCTTTCAGGTACTATCATAATAATTATACCTTATCCTTTGATAACGGAGGAAGCCGTTCTGATCTACTCTCTTGTTCAATCATTCTAAGATAGATTTCCAGATTTCTACCAGACATCTCGCAAGCCCATTCAGACACCAGCCTTTCAGCCACATTCTCACCATCAGTGACTCTCTGTATGACGCTTAATGCTTATTATTCCTGGTCAACGACTTTACAAATTATTGTCTTATATTTATCACTAATATTTAAAAGAACAATAATTTTACATAAAGTAACATGATAATATCAAAATGTCAAATTATCCTTATAGTGTAAGTATATAGCGTAAGTAACAATCAAAATATTCTCTTATACCATAATCTTTTTACTTTCAGATGGTAATCTATTAATGATAAGTTCCTTTAATTTTACTTTACTGCTGGCATTATCTATGTCAATGCCTACTAGTTTTCCTTCATCATCATAATCAAGCACTATACCTTCTGAAACTTCCGTACTTTCAACACTTGTTTTTTCTAAAAGATCAATATAAAGAGAATCAGTTTCTGGATAGTATGTTAATTTCATGGCTTAAATCTCCTGTCCGGAAATGCATTATGAATAGTCCGTTTATCCTCAAGTGTAATGACTCGTAATATTTTTCCTTCAAGTTCTGATACTGAACCCCAAAACCTGAACCGATTATGCTCTTGAGGTTCAACTTTAATAGGATTTTCAATTACATTAATACACCACTCTTTCTTGAGATATGGGCGCTTTCTAATTACCTCATTTTCAAAATATTCAGTAAATTGATATTTGTCCATTTACCTATATGTACGCATCCATATTTTTTTACATCACAACGATTAAATTCATCGACGTAAGTAGCGTAAATAACAATCAAAATATTCTCTTATATCATAATCTTTTTACTTTCAGATGGTAATCTATTAATGATAAGTTCCTTTAATTTTACTTTACTGCTGGCATTATCTATGTCAATGCCCACTAGTTTTCCCTCATCATCATAATCAAGCACTATATCTTCTGAAACTTCCGTGCTTTCAACACTTGTTTTTTCTAAAAGATCAATATAAAGAGAATTAAGTTTCTTGATAGTATGTTAACACTGCAATGGTATTTTTTCAATGATACTTTATTGGTGTCCATAAGCACCAAAGAAATTTCTCATTGCAATTTTTATAGCGCCTTCAACAGGCTTGTTTGTAAGAGGAGTAAAGTTAATTGAGGGGAAAAGTTTTTTTAGTTCTTTCATTATTATCTTTTTAAAATATTTAACACATCTAAAATTTTTGCCAACAAAAACAAGGTCAAAATCTTTACTATCTAAGTTTAATTTTCTAGCTACCGTTTTGATACTTAATATCACCTCTTTGGCTTCTTCTTTCAAAATATTAATAGCAACTTTATCACCCATTTCAGCAGTATTACATAATGGGAGAGATAGAGATGCAAACCTATCTTTAGAAAATGGCTTATCATAAATCCAACTATTCAGTTCGTCAATATTATTTATACCAATATACTCAAAAACAGTTTTTATAAGCATGGTTTGAGGTCCTCTTCCATCATAAGCTTTCATGATTGCCCGCAAAGTTTTAAAACCCATGGAAGTGCCACTTCCTTCATCACCTAAAATATAATCCCACCCAGTGGTTTTTGCGTGCATCCCTTCCTCATTTATTCCATAACAATTTGAGCCAGTTCCACAGATAATAATTATCCCATTTTTTTTATGTGTTCCTGCGGCAAGACCAATAACTGAGTCATTACATAAAACTACTTTATCTAAATTTAAGAAAGGCTTAACTGTATCGTTTAAAATTATTTCATAAAATATTTTTCTATCACAATCTGTATTTAAGCCTGCAAGCCCAAAACATGAACTCTCAAAAAAAGGCTCACTATTATCACTGTCACTTTTTAAATTGCCTGCCAAACGCAAAAAACCTTCAATAAAATTCTTTTTTGAATTTTCTACTCCAATGCCTTTAAAATTTGTTGAACCAAATTCAATTTCAGCAATTATTTTACCATTAAGATCTGCTGCTGCAATTACTGTTTTAGTTCCTCCCCCATCAAGTCCTAATATGTATTTCAATTTTAGCCTTATCTTAATGTCATTATATTTGTTTATTTACTTCAAATTTATTATAAGCAAGCAATGTAATAATTAAATTTTAATCAAATCCAAAAATATCTTATAAATTATATTAAGTGTTAACTTAACTTGCTAAACTTGCTAATAATGTATTTAGTTTATAAAAATTATAAAAACTATTTAAATAAATTATTTTGAGAATTATTATCCAATAATTTATTTAATTCACCTAGCTTATCACCCAGTTTATTTAAATTTAACAAAACATTTGATAATGAAGAAAATAAATCAAATATGCTTTGACCCGCACTCTTAATAATTCTTGGCTCTCCTTTAATTCCACCAATTTCAGCAGCTTTCTTAACAGCATCAGTATAAGTACCAATTTCGTCAATCAAACCTAGCTTAAGAGCTTCATCTCCAAGATATACCCAGCCTGTTGCTATTTCACGCACTTTTTCCGCATCAATTTTTCTTCCCTCAGACACGTCTTTTATAAAAATCTCATAAATTTGCCTAGTTTGGGCTTCAAGCAGCTTTTTTTCTTCCTCTGTAAGATCCCTATCTGAACTGCCTATATCTTTATATTTTCCTTGTTTAATAGTAGTGTATTTAATGCCAAGTTTATTATATAGTTCTTCAAGATTAGGAACTTGCATAATCACGCCTATACTCCCTATTTCAGAGGTTTTATTTGCAATAATTAAATCTGCTGCACAAGAAACATAGTATGCGCCTGATGCACATAAATTACTTACGGAAACAATAACTGGCTTTTGGACTTTTTTTAACTCTGAGTACATTTCTTGTGAAGCACCTGCAACACCACCCGGGCTGTCCATTCTTATTAAAATTACTTTTACATGTGGATTTTTCTCTGCATTTTCTAGCTCTGACACAAAACTCTCCACAGTTACTCCACTAACACCAAGTAAACTACTTGTTTGCGTACCAATAATTTGACCTTCAAAATCTATTTGGTATATTGCATCAGAAGTAGAAAATCCACCTGAATTTGCAGATGAACCTAAAAATAATCCTATTCCAAATGAACAACTGCTAAAAAAAATAACTACAAGTAAGGAACCTATTACTATACCAGCAATTGCACCTGCACTTAATTTTTTCTTTTTTTGCTCTTCCATTTTATCTTTGACACCTAATCTTTTTATATTTATATTTTATATTTAGCGTTTTATTTAGTGTTTAAATTTTATAACTCTTAATAATTTTAGGTTAGTGAAATATTAATAGTCATGATAACAATTGCAAACATAGCTTTTAGATAATGCAATTTAAATAAAATTCAAGCAAATGATTCAAGCAAAATTTAAAACATTACTCAATGTAACATTAGGATTAATAACAGTAACTTCCTCTCTCATTCACTGAAGTTAACTTAAACTTAAAGTCAGGAAAACTGCTCTTTAACTTCTCTAAAATTTTTAACTCAAATTCTTCTTGTCTAATCTTAGGTATAATAGCAAAAACTGTCGGACCCGATCCACTTATTGCGGCTGGTAACTCATATTTATTAATTAATTCTATCATTAGGGAAAAAGAATTTTCATAAATTTTCCTTCTATATGGCTGATGAATTTTATCATCAATAAAATCAGGTGCCCTTTCAAAGTCTCCGCTTATCATGCTATTAATTAAAAGTGCAAAATTTGCGATATTTGATACAACATCCTCTTTAGGAAAAGAATTTGGTATTAATTTCCTTGCCTCATTTGTATTTATCTTATAATTAGGAATCATTAAAAGAACTTTAAAATTTCTCTTTATTTTTACTTTTTCAAAATCAAGTTCATTATTTTTATTTTTATAACAAATTGCTAAGCCTCCACTTATGCAAGAAGCCAAATTATCGGGATGGGGTTCAATTTCAACACCTATATTAAGCATTTCTTTTTTTGATAAATTTAAGTTATAAATCTTATTTGCAATTAACAAACCAGCAACGATTGCAGTCGAGCTGCTTCCCAAGCCTCTTCCAACAGGGACATTTATTTTACATTTAATTTCTAAAAAAATTTCTTTAGTATCAAATTTTAAGCCAAATTTTTTTTGAATAACTTTTTTAATTGCCCTACAGATCAAATTATTGTCATCTTTCTCAATCCCATAATCATTGCTGCCCTTTATAGAAACACAATTTGAGTTCAGATCTGATAAATAAACTTCATGTTCATTATAAATATTCAATGCCAATCCAGCGCAATCATAACCAGGACCCAAGTTAGCAGAAGTTGCAAAAGTTCTTACTCTTGTTAAAAGTTTTTTTTCACTCATAACATTCTATATCTATAATTTTAATATTTTTTTAATCTCATCATAATCTTTTTTTACTTTAATAATTTCTGGTGAACTAGCAATTGCTATGTCTGGATCTTTTAATCCATGACCCGTAAGCACACACACAACCTGTTTTCCTGAAAACATTTCCAAGCTATCTTCTGCATATTTAATCAGTCCTGCTAAACTAGCAGCTGAAGCTGGCTCACAAAAAATACCTTCATCTAACGCAAGATGTTTATATGCTTTAATTATCTCTTCATCAGATACCATATCTATAACACCTCCTGAATCTTTTGCTGCTGCTTCTGCCTCTTTCCATCTTGCAGGATTTCCAATTCTTATAGCAGTAGCAATAGTTTCAGGTTTTTCAATAACATAACCTCTTACAATTGGTGCAGCCCCCTCTGCCTGAAATCCCATCATCTTTGGTAACTTTTTTGATAGGCCTTTTTCGAAATATTCCCTAAAACCTTTCCAATATGAGGTAATATTCCCCGCATTTCCTACAGGGATAAATAAATAATCTGGAGCATCACCCAGCCAATCACAGACTTCAAATGCAGCAGTTTTTTGCCCTTCTATTCTAAAAGGATTAATTGAATTAACAAGTGCAATGCTAAAATTAGAAGTTATATATTTTACGACATCTAATGCATCATCAAAATTACCTTCAATTGCCAACACCTCAGCACCATGCATCATAGCTTGAGCAAGTTTACCTAAAGCAATTTTTCCTTGAGGGATTACTACAATACACCGCATTTCAGCACGTCTTGCATAAGCAGCAGCTGAAGCTGAGGTATTACCTGTGGATGCACACATCACAGCTTTTGCTCCTGCTTCTTTTGACTTACTTATAGCAAGAGCCATGCCCCTATCTTTAAATGATCCAGTAGGATTTAAACCCTCAAACTTAAAATAAAGATTAATACCATATTGTTTTGAGAAAAAATTAGATTTTATAAGAGGGGTTGAACCTTCATTTAGGCTAATAATTGGAGTATTTTCATTAACAGGAAGAAAATCTTTATATTTTTCAATTATTCCTGGATAACTAAACTTCATAAAAATCTCTTTCTATTTTTTATTTTCTTTTTACTAAATCTTTTTTATCAAACCTAAATTAATTACAGCACCATTTTATATCTATATTTTGTGGAAGTATCTAAAATTCCATGATAGCAATAAAAACAAAACTTTAAGTGCTAGTATAAGTTACTTAAGAAAACCATTTGAAGGCGAAGCGGGCATGGTTCCTCTTTTAAGAGGAGAGCAAAGCCTTAAAACTTTGAGCAAGCTTTCCCTCGCCTGGGGAAAAGCTTTGAGTGTTTTCTTAAGTAACTTATACTAGCCAAATAATTTATCTTTATCACGTAATTCTAGATACTTATATATTTTATTTATATTTGTTTTATATCTATAAGGTATCATTACATCATCATTGTATCCATCATGTATTTATATATTTGTAAGACGGTGCTACATAAAATATTATTTAAGATCTTCCACCCTTATAACATTTAAAATTTTATTTACAACATCAAGCTTAGAGATACCTTCAATAGATTTATGCATATCTTTATTAAGAACACTGTGGGTTATAAAAACTATCTCTGCTGAGCCTTTCCCTGTTGCTTGTTTTTGAATCATTGATTCGATAGACACATCATTTTCACCAAAAATTGATGCAATTTTAGCCAGAACACCTGCCTTGTCTTTAACATCAATTAAACAATAAAACTTACTATTAATTTCATCAATTGACTTTAATGGTTTATGCATAAAACAAGTACATCCATAAATTGGCTTTTTACAATTTTTATTAAAGTATCGTGCTACTTGAATTATGTCACCAACCACTGAACTTGCAGTAGGTTTGTCTCCTGCTCCTTGACCATAGCTCATGACCTCGCCTACAAAGTTACCATAAATATAAATTGCATTATTGGCGTAATTAATTGATGAAAGTATATGATCTTTTGGTATTAATGCGGGGTGCACCCTAACACATATTGAATTACCTTCGTTGCTGCCTATTGCAAGAAGTTTAATAACATAGCCAAGATCACCTGCATACTTTATGTCTTTTAAAGCTATTTTTTTTATTCCCTCTTTATAAACATCATTAAAAACTATTCGCGTATTAAAAGCAATTGATGAAAGTATGGCAAGTTTGCATGCTGCATCATTTCCTTCTATGTCAGCCTCAGGATTAACTTTTTCAGCATAGCCCAATTCTTGTGCAGATTTTAAAGCCTCGCTAAAGCTAAGGTTTTCTTTCTGCATTCTCGTAAGTATATAGTTTGTGGTCCCGTTAACAATTCCAATAATTTTGTTAATGTTATTTGCTGAAAGTGAAGACTTCATGGGCCCAATAATTGGGATACCCCCACCTACACTTGCCTCAAACAAAATATCTACACTATTTTCTCTTGCGGCATCAAATAACCCTTCTCCTTTATTTGCTATTAAATCCTTATTTGCACTTACAACATATTTTCCATTTTTTAAAGAGTTAACAACATATTCATAAGCAGGCTCTATCCCACCAATAAGTTCAACTACTATGTCTATCTCAGGATCATTTATGATTTCATACGGGTTAGACGTAAATAAAATTTCATTTCTATACAATTCTTTAAAAGGCTTAGCTTTTAAATCTATATCCTTATCTGCTATTTTTTTTATGTTAAGCAACTTCCCTGTTTTCTGAAAAATATAGTCTTTTTGACTTAAAATAAGTTCAAATACCCCTGTTCCAATATAACCAAGGCCTATTATCCCAATATTTACTAAATCTTCATTTAAATTTTCCATTCAAATCAACTCTTTATTGCTAATGAAATTATAAACCTAACCTTAAATAGAAATTACTTATATTGGCTTTAATTAATATTAGATAGTCATTAAAGTATTAGATTGTTAATAATTAATATCTAATTATCCAGCACCAATTCTTTATGATTCTTAATCAAATCTCTATAACTTTCTCTTTCAATCCATACCTGGTCTAAGCCATCTTTTATGGCCACAACAGCAGGCCTAGGCTGTCCATTATAATTACTTGACATTGAATAACAATATGCTCCAGTAGTAGCTAAAACAATATAATCATTTACAGCCACCTCAGGTAAAAGCTCATCTTCAATTAAAATATCCCCACTTTCACAATGCTTTCCTACTATTGTATACTTTTCTAGCCCCATTTTATATATTGGCTTATCTTTAAAAGTATTATCCGTCCAATTACTGATGTCATCATTCCCTTTTTCTTTGTCTTCCGCTCTTAAGCCCATCAAGTTCATTTTATTAGCTATGAAAGCCGAATATTTTGCTCCATACAAAATAGGCCTTATATTATCGCTCATACCGCCATCAACTGATATATAATTATGAACATTAGGAATTTTCTTTATGGTACCAACTTTGTAAACGGAAATACCTGCATTTCCAATTATGGATCTACCAGGCTCAAGCATTAATTTTTTGATTTTAACTTTATTTTTTAAAGAATAATTATTTACAGAGCTAATAATCAGTTGAGCAAAATCTTTTATACTAGTAGGATTATCTTGAGCAACATACTTTACTCCCAACCCACCACCTATATTTATTGTTTCTATTTCATAACTAGTTTGTTTTTCAACATCACTAATAAACTTTAATTGAATACCCACTAACTTTTCATACGGCTCAACGTTAAATATTTGGGAACCAATATGTGAATGGATACCGATTAATTTAAGGTTCTTTTTTGACAAAGCTAATTTAACTGCCTCCATCGCAATTCCACTTGAGATATTAAATCCAAATTTAGATTTTTCTTTACCAGTCTGAATATACTCATGAGTAGATGCATGAATCCCGGGAGTAACTCTTATCATAATCTCTTGTTTTACTCCAAACTTACCAGCTATTTTATCAAGATTGTTTAATTCCTCAAAATTATCAACTATAAAACATCCAACTTTGTTCTTAATCCCGTACTTAATTTCTTCAAGTGATTTGTTATTGCCATGAAAATAAACTTTTGAAGGGTCATAGCCGCTTTTAAGAACAATAAAAAGCTCTCCCCCAGTTGAAACATCTATTGATAAACCCTCTTTATCTATTAACTGACACATTGCTATGCAATTGAAAGCTTTAGAAGCATATATAATTTCAGTTTCAAAATTAGCATCTTTAAAACTTTCTTTATATTCTCTGCACTGATGTTTAACAGTATTAACGTCAATTAAATACAAAGGAGTTTTATACTTATTAGCTAAGTTTATAACATCAAGCCCACCTACTTCTAAGTGATTTTCATTATTAATTTTGCTAGTTATTGGCAACAGTAATTGCATTTCTTCCCTTTAAAATTTAAATTTATATTTTTAATAACACATAGCTTTAATAACTTTGTTATTTTTAACTCATTAACATTAGCTCACATTTTTTCTGGAGCACTAATTCCAAGTATATCAAATCCATTTTTTAATATTATTCTTGCGGCAAGAATAAATGTAAGCCTTTCAATATTTACTTTGTTTTTGCTAATGATTATATTGTGATTGTAAAAATAATGAAATTCTCCCGCAAGCTTATAGATATACTGATTAACCAAATATGGAGCATTATTTTTACAAGAATCATATAAAACATCTGGAAACAATAGCATAGTCCATAAAAGACTTCTTTCACTACTGTTTTTGAATTCAGATTTTTTTAAATCTAAAGCTTTTTCATAAAAAATATTAAATTTATCTACTTGGTTATTCTTTAAAATATTTATCTCATCTTGCAGTATATTCTCTGGATTTCTCTCAATCAACTTTCTAATTACACTTGAAATTCTTGCATATGCATATTGTGCATAAAAAACAGGGTTTTGATTTGATTTTTTCTTTGCAAGACTTATATCAAAATCCATGTGAGTATCAAATGAATTCATAGAAAAGAAAAATCTGATAGCATCTTTGCCAACTTCTTCAACTAAGTCGTCAAGGGTTACGCCTCTCCCCTTTCTCCTTGACATTTTTATAACTTCTTTTCCCTCAACAATTCTAACTAACTGTCCAATTATTATAGAGATCGCGTCGTCTTCGAGCCCAATTGATTTTGCTATTGCTTTAAGCCTTGGAACATATCCATGGTGGTCAGCCCCTAAAATATATATAAGATAATCAAACCCTCTTTCTTTTTTATTTATAAGATACATTATGTCTGAGGCAAAATAAGTAGGATTACCATCACTTCTAATTATTACTCTGTCTTTATCATCACCATAAAGCGTTGACTTAAACCACAATGCTCCTTCTTTTTCATAAGTCAGGTTTTTGTTTCTTAAAAAATCTAATACTTTTTCAAAATTACCATTTTCATAAAGAGAACTTTCAAAAAACCATACATCAAACTCAACTCCAATAGCTTTTAAAGTTTCCTTAATACTGGATAACATTATATCTATAGAATTTTTCTCAATAGATTCATCATCAGTTATTATTTCTTCGATATCTACCTTTTGAGTATAATCTTTTGGATATAAAATAAATTTATCTGAAAATTTTTCATATAATTTATCAGCCACAACATTAACAGTTTCAACAGGATAACCATCTAAAGGGTAAGGCCAATCTATATTCATTTTTTTTAGATAAAGAGATTTAACACAGTTACCAAAAACTTTAGCCTGCGTGCCATAATCATTCACATAATATTCCCTGCAAACATCATAGCCATTATACTTATAAATATTTGATAGAATATCACCCATTACACCCCATCTTCCATGGCCAATATGAAGATTTCCTGTTGGATTTGAGCTTACATATTCAATTTGGATTTTCTTGTTACTTCCTAAATTATTTTTGCCAAAATTTTCATTTAACTTGAAAATTTCTGAAATTTTATCAAATAAATATGAATCTTTAATGTTAAAATTTATAAATCCAGGAGATACAACCTCAACAGAGCTAACTTCTCCGTAATTTTTTATAATATTTTCCCCAATCTCCTCGGCAATATCCATGGGTTTGCTTTTAGTGTATGAGGCTAACACCATAGCAGCATTAGTTGATAAATCACCAAAAACTTTACTCTTTGGCTCTTCAAATCTTATGGATTGAAATATTTTTTCAGTATTTTTATCTTTAAAAACAGGTGTCTTATTAAAAAAATAATTTTTTAAATCAAAAAAGAATTTCTCTTTTAAATTATTTATTAACAATACTCCCCATTTCTTCTCTTATCAATCTTTTTGTTTGCTATCTTATTTCTGTTTACTATTTGCTATACGGATGTGGAGCCGATGACCGGAATTGAACCGGTAACCTACTCATTACGAATGAGTTGCTCTGCCAGTTGAGCTACATCGGCTGGCAAATTATCCAATAAAGTCATCAAGCTCTGAAGTATAAATATTTAAATCATCTTCATCCAGCTTTTCTGTTTTTAAGGCACTTGCAGCTTCCTTATCAATTTCAACTTGGTCTAATGGTAAGCTAACTTTCATTTCATTTTCAAATTCAATAACAACATTATTTTTTAAAGGCTCATAGCCGCAAATTATCCCCTTACCATGACTACATTTAACTGGAGTGCCCTTCTCAGGAACTGAATCCATAAAGTCTTTATAAGAATCATACTCATATTTTAAACAGCACATTAATCTACCACATATTCCTGATATTTTTAGCGGATTTAACGGAAGATTTTGATCTTTTGCCATTTTTATTGATATGGATTCAAAATCAGTCAAAAAACTTCTACAGCATAAATTCATTCCACAAGGTCCAAGACCTCCAACTATTTTTGCCTCATCCCTAACACCTATTTGCCTAAGTTCTATTCTAATTTTAAAATAAGTAGCAAGCTCTTTAACCATTTCTCTAAAATCAACTCTCTTATCAGAAGTAAAATAAAATACCATTTTGCTTTTATCAAACAACATATGAACATTAATAAGTTTCATGGGGAGGTTATATTTTTTTATAAGTTCTTCAAATTTTTTATATCCTTCAGATTCTTTTTTCTCATTAAGTTCCTCTACACTAAGATCATAATATGTTGCCTTCCTCACTATCTTTTTGGTTGCGCTTAGGACAATATCTTCTACATGCTTTGGATGCAAACTAACTACTTCACCTATTTCAACAACGTCTTCAAACCTGCAAATAACTTTATCACCTATTGCTAATTCATTATCTTTGTAATCAAGATAATGAATATTGCTATCTTTTCTTAATATAACACCTACTACATTTGTCATAAAACCACCTCTTGAAATCTATATATAAACAAGTTCAATAAGAACTCTATCAAGTGCAATCTCATAATTAATTCTTTCAGAAAGTAATTTTTTATTTTCATAAATTACATCTAAAAGCTTGAGCAAATGATTTGCATTAGCATCACTGTTAATAGAATTATAATTATTAAAAATCACTGAATAATTATTTTCTCTTTTTACAAAATTCTTTTCTGCTCCAGAAATTATTAACAATATATCTTCAATATAATCAGAAATTATATCAAAAACATGAGCAATAATTAAATTTGAAAATTTAAAATTCTCCCTATCATGGTTTTTCTTTATTCTTTTTAACAAAGTTTCAGTTTCTTCTTTACCAAAACCAACTTTTTTAAAATTTTCAATTTCTCTACTTTGATTTTCGTGAATTTCAAAAGAGAGTTTACCAATCATTTCATTTATTTTTGAAGAAAATTCCAATACTTCAAAAATACCTGCATTTTTTCTTATAATCTTATCTAATAACTCTTCAGTTTCAGACTTAACTATTTCAAGTTTATTTAAAAAATCAGTTGAATAATCTAGATTAAAATACCAATCATAAATCTGACATCTAGAACGGACTGTATCTTTTATTACATTGACATTTTTTGTAAGAAGAATAAAAACACAATTTTTATCAGGAGGATCTTCTAGTAACTTTAATATCCTGTCAGAGGTATCAGTCTTTATTAAATCAAACTCACTAATAATTGAAATCCTGTAATTCTTACCATTTGACGATTTAATATTCATCACTCTTCTTAGTTCTTTAATATCCTCAACCAGTATTGTCTGGCCTACTGGTTCAAGTATAAATAAATCCTGGTGACTCTTATTTAGCACGCTTTTACATACATTACACTTAAAGCACCCACCTTCACTACAAAGCAAGCTTGCAGCAAAATGAAGAGCAAGATCTAAAAGTCCACTGGAGTTATTACCTGTAAATAAAAAAGAATTAGGGATATTCCCGCTTTTTATATTGCTATTTAAAAGTTTTAAATTTAGCCTATTTCTCTTGTCATCCTTAATCAAAAAATCAAGATTATCTATATCTAAAATTTCTATTTCACCTCATATTCTTACTTATTTTTCTTATTTTTCTTATTTTTCTTATTTATCTTTTATTATGAAAATATTTTTCAATAATCGTAACTATCTCTTTATTTATTGTTTCTTTTGATTTTAAGCTATCATTATCAACACAATCTAAAACAAACCAGCTATACTTTTTTGAAAGCTTAGCCGCAGTTTTATACACTTTTTGCATATAAATATTGTTTGCTTCATGAATATCTTTTCCTGGTTTCCCCGTTATCTTGCTAGGCCTTCCTTTTAGAAGCACTCTGCAATACTCAATAGGCATACTTAAAAAAATAACAATATCAGGTTTAGGTAAATTTAATTTATTAAATTCAAGATCGTAAATCCACTTAAAGTATTCTTCTCTTTTATTTTCATCTTCAAACTTCGAAGCTTGGTATATCATATTTGAAGATACATACCTATCACAAATAATTATCCCACCGGAATTATAAAATTCTTTCCACTTAATCTCATAAGATGCAAACCGGTCAGCAGCAAAAAAAATTGAAGCTGCATACGGATTTATCTTTTCAGGTTCCTGCCCAAAATCACCATTTAAATACATTTTTATTAAAGAAGAGGAAGGACTTTCGTAATCTGGAAACTCAATTTTCATAACCTTTTTGTTTTTTTCTTTAAAAGTCCAAAACAAAAGCTCAGCTTGAGTTGCTTTTCCACTTGAATCAATTCCTTCAATTACAATTAATTTACCTTTTTCTAATTTTTTTTCTTCTTTAAAACTCATCTTTTACAAAAATTCTCTAAAATTTCTAAATTTAATTTACATTACCACAATATATTTTGATATATTATTTTTTAAAATTTATATTTTCAATTATAATTTAAAATAATTAAAAAACATCTTTTAAATTGCTAATGCGAGAATCTTATAAAAATTATAAAAATAAATTACTGATACCAATACTAATTATAATTATTTTAATTATTTTAATTTTAACACTAACTTCTTGTGATAAAACAATTTTTAATATCAGCACAGAACTTAATAACAATTTTTCAGGAACAAGAACAATAGATATAGCTGTAAAGACAGAATATATAAGAAGAGGCGAGGTCGCTCTTGGGGATGAGAAATCGCTTTTTGAGAAAATTTTTGAGTCACTCCCGCAAGGCGATTTAGATACAATAGAAAAAGATGGCTATACCCACTTCATATCAAAAATTGCTTTTGATGATATCAATTTTCTGCAACATGTATCAATAGATAATTTTTCTGAAAATCCGCCTGAAAGATTTTACGCAAAAATTGAGCAGAAAGACTCATTTTTTTATACCCAATATAATTTTGAAGATTTTGTTGACATGAAAATAGATGAATCCGTAATAAAATCTGGTGGGGTTAATTCAGATTTTTACAGACTTGACAGCATATTGGGAGCAGACAGTGATATTTTAGATGTAGTTTATCAGGTTAAATTTCCATTTAAGATATTAAAAAGTAATGCAGATACTATAGATACTAAAAATAATATAGCAATATGGAATTTAAAATATGGGGAACAGCAAAATATAATAGTAGACGGCAAAAAAGTGAAGTTTTTGCCTTACTTCTTATTATCAATTCTTGGCATAATTTTACTGGTATGCTTGTTTATAGGAATTTCTATAGCTTTTTCATCAGCAAAAAGAAAGAGAGAAATCAAAAGAACAAAACCTTTATATAGTTATGACAATTATTTTAAAAAAGACAAAAAAGATAAATATTAAAAATATTAAAATAAATAACTCACAAATAAGAGCCTAAAACTTATGGAAGTTAAACTTGATACCCCTTTAACTTTAGAAAAAATCAAAAATTTAAAAGCAGGTGATGAGTTAATTTTAAATGGGATAATATATGGCGCAAGAGATGCAGCTCATATAAGACTAATAAAGGAAATAAACGAAAATAAAAAACTTCCTTTTGAAATAAACAATTCAACTATTTTTTATGTTGGCCCGTCACCTACAAAGCCAAACAAAAAAAGTGGGGCTGTTGGCCCTACTACAAGCTCAAGAATGGATAATCTTACAGAACCTTTATTAAAAAGAGGACTAAGAGCAATGATTGGTAAGGGGGATAGAAGCCAAAAGATAAAAGAGTTAATGAAAAAGTATGGTGCAATTTATTTAGTAACCCCTGGGGGGATTTCTGCCTACCTTTCTTCTAAAGTAGAATATATTAAAGAAATTGCATATAAAGATTTAGGTCCTGAAGCAATATTTGAGATAAAAGTTAAAGAATTTCCATTGTTTGTAGCTTATGATCTTTATGGAAATGATATTTTTAAACTTGCCCTTCGAAGTGAATGACAAACAAAAAATATAGCAACTGGTAAAGTTGCCATATGAGTTGGGGCATATTCTATATTAACAGCAAGTGCCGTTGTTTTGCCGCCAAGTCCAGCAGGCCCAATATTAGTTAAATTTACCTCATTGAGTATTTTATTTTCAAGTTCTTCATATCTTTTATCAGAATTTCTTTTATAAAGTTCCCTAAACGCTGCCCACCGCGCAAGCTCAGTAACTTTAGAAGCACTTGCCCCAATACCTATTCCAATGATTATCGGTGGACAACATTTTGAAGCATTAGAAATAACCAGTTCCTTAACTAACTTAATTAAGTCATCTTTATTCCCAGAAGGATTTAACATATTAAGATAAGAACAATTATCGCTACCTCCACCTTTTAATGAAACTTTGATATCAAGACAATTTAAATCACTCAAAGGCACAAAATTAATAATAGATGGGGTATTGCTAAAAGTATTATTTCTTTCAAAAAGAGGGTCATTTACAATTGAAGTCCTTAAATAATTTTTAGTGTATGCTTCCATAACTGCTTCGTCTACCACATTTTGTATTTCACCAAACTTTTCTATACAAATATTACTGCCTATTAAAAAATCTACATAAACAGTTCCACAATCCTGGCATAATGGGACCTTTTGGCTAGAAGCAAATTTAGAATTATCAATAATAAGATTTAATATTTTTCTAGCAGTCTTGTTTTCTTCTTTTTCAGCAGCATCTAACAAACAATTTAATATGTCAGGGGGTAAATTAAAACTTGCCTCGCTAATTAGCTTTGTTATAAGCTTTTTTATTTTTGTTGTTTTTATAGTCTTCATTTTTAGCCAAATTTTTAGATGGACAATCTGGATTTATACATAAATCCCATGGTCTTTTGCCCCTTCTAATTACTTTCACGATAGGATAATAGCAAGTCTTGCATTTATCATCTGTAGTAAGTATAAGACCATTTTGAGGTATAGGAAAAGCTCTTACACAGTTTGGGTAATTTGAGCAACCAATAAATTTTTTTCTTGTTTTACTTGAGACCCTTATAACCAAATTGCCACCACAATCAGGATCTGGGCATTTCCCAACTATTTCATCGTCCTTTATGCCTTCTTTTATCATTTTGCCAATTTCTTCTTTTCTTGAAACTAAAATATCCAATACCTCTTTTAATACCTTTCTTGAAATATTAACAACCTCATCTCTTGAAAGTTCACCATTTACAATAGCGTCCATGTCAACTTCAAGATCTGCAGTCATCTCAGGACTTGTAATTTTTTGAGCATTTTTCTTCAGAGCATCTACAACAGCAATTGCTTTTTTAGTTGGCTCAAGTGGATTACCTTTTACATAGCCCCTGCTGATTAGATTTTGTATTATTGTATGTCTTGTAGATTTTGTTCCAAGATTTAATTCTTCCATTTTTTCAACTAACTTACCTTGAGTATATCTTGCTGGTGGTTTAGTTTCTTTTGCATTTATTTCTTTCTTTATGACACTAAGCTTTTCGTCTTTCTTAAGGTCGGGAAGTATAAATTCTATATGTTTGTAGTATGGGTAAAACTTTGTCCATCCCTCTTTAACTATAGTTGAGCCATTAGAAATAAACTTTTCACCATTTATATCTATACTAACAGCAATATTCTTTACTAATGATTCAGGAAGCAACGTGCAAACAAACCTTCTTACAATTAACTCATATAGCTTCCATTCATCATCACTTAAATCTTCCCTTCTTGCTACTGAGACAGGGTAAATGGGTGGATGATCAGTTGTCTTTCTGTTGCCTTTTGTTGGTTTTAACTCTTTTTGTAAAAGTGCAAAATCAACCATTTCTTTAAAATAAATATTTTCTTTTAAATTATTCAACACTTCTTTTAAATCTATTGAAGATGGATATACAGTATTATCAGTCCTGGGATAGCTAATAAAACCATTCATATAAAGATTTTCAGCTATATTTATTGTTTTTTGTGCTGTAAACCCAATAGAGTTAGCTGCAACAATTAAAGAGGTTGTGTTAAAAGGAATAGGAGGTTTGATTGGTCTTATTACTTCTTTTATGGAAGTTACAGTACCAATATTACCAATTTTATCATAAATATGTTTTGCTTCTTTTTCACTTAAGATTTTTTTCTTATGATAACTTGCCTCAAACTCTTCACCTTTTGAAGTTCTTAAAGTTGCCTTTAGCTGCCAATACGGGACTGGGACAAAATTTAAAATTTCAAGCTCTCTCTCAACAATTAAAGTCAAAGTTGGAGTCTGAACTCTTCCAACAGACAGAAATTTTTCTTTGACTTGATAAGATGCAAGTGAAATAAATCTGGTCAAGGTAGCACCCCAGATTAAATCAATATCCTGCCTGGCCATACCTGCAAATGCTAAGTTTAAGTCAAGTTTTTCCAATTTAGAGAATGCATCCTTAATATCCTTATTAGTTATTGCTGAAAATCTAGCTCTTTCAACAGGTATTTCACCAATTTCCTCTCTTATTACAGAATAAGCATCATATCCAATTAACTCTCCTTCTCTATCATAATCAGTAGCAATTATAATTCCATCTGCCTCTTTTGATAATTTAATCAAGGCTTTTATTATCTTTTTTTCAATAGGTTTTTTTTCAAGTTTTGCATAAATCAATTCCTGGGGTGAAGTTTTAAACCAATTAGAATACTCTTCAGGAAAATCAGTTTGGAGAATATGTCCCTTTAACCCAATTGTTTTAAACAAAACACCATTAATACTAAAAGAATGAACTGGGACACCATGCTCTTTTTCTTCTTTGACGGCATTACCTGAAAGAATTTGTGCTATTCTCTTCGCTGCTATTTCCTTTTCACTAATTATAAGTTTCAAATCAATTATTCCTCTTAATTATTCTTTTATATAGTTTTTAGATAGCCTATTTTATACAGCTTTTAACTTAGATTTCTAACATTAAAAAAATATCTTTAAAATATCAAGACTAAATATGTTTTATTTTTTAACTTTATATCTTAAAATAAGGTAACTGTATCGTTTTTACAATATAATTTTATTAGATTTTAATTATTAATTATTTTAGTTCTTTCTAAAATCTAGCGTAACGTAACTTTAGGCATACTAAAATACATCATCTAGAAAATTATTATTTAAGGTTATTATCTTGATTTTTAAAGTTTTTTTAAAAACAAATTTTAAAAAATGAATGCCAATATTAAAATTATAGATAATATAAATAAACTTCGAAGAGAAAAAGATGCAATAATACTGGCACATAATTATCAAATCGACGAAGTTCAAGATATTGCTGACTTTGTGGGAGACTCCTTAGAATTAAGTATAAAAGCTTCTGAAGTAAAAAATAAAGTAATTGTTTTTTGTGGAGTAAAATTTATGGCTGAAACAGCTAAAATTTTAAACCCAGCTAAGACCGTTTTAATACCTGACAATACTGCAGGATGCCCAATGGCAAACATGATTACAGTAAAAGATGTTCTTAAACTTAGAGAAGAACATCAGGATGCAGTCATTGTCTGTTATGTCAATTCAGCCGCTGAAGTTAAAGCTCATGCAGATATCTGTTGTACAAGCGCAAACGCACTAAAAATTGTTAACTCTATTCCTCAAGATAAAGAAATAATTTTTATCCCTGACAAATATCTTGGAAATTATGTCGCAAGCCAGACAAACAGGGAGATTATACTATGGCGAGGATATTGCCCTACACACATTTTAATAAATGCAAAGACTATTATTCAACTTAAGAAAGATCATTTGGACGCAGAAATTTTAGTTCATCCAGAATGTACTCCTGAAGTAATAAATATTGCTGACAAAGTTTTAAGTACAGGCGAAATGATAGGATATGTACATGAATCAAAAAATAAGGAATTTATAATTGGTACAGAAATAGGGATTATACATAGACTTCAAAAACTAAATCCAAAAAAAATATTTTATCCTGCTCAAAAAAATGCAATCTGTCCCACTATGAAATTAATTAATCTTGAAAAGATAATGTGGTCTTTAGAAGATAGTATTTTTAAAATTCATCTTTCAGAAGATGTTATCAGCAAAGCAAGGCACTCCCTTGAAAAAATGAAAGAATTTGCAAGCTAAACAAAATAAATTAATTAAAATAATTATTTAAAACAAAGCTAAACAAAATAAAATAAAGGAAGATTTATTTACATGCTACCACGTTACTTAGTTAGTCCATCTTATCTTGATAATATTAATGATTCTTCTAACTTTATTATAATTGGAAGCGGGATTGCTGGACTTTCAACTGCAATAAAAGTTTCAAAACATACAAAAGTAAAAATTTTTACAAAAAGTACCTTATCGGAATCAAATACCTGGTACGCTCAAGGGGGTATAGCAGCCTCAATAAAAAGTCCGGATAACTGGGAAAAACATTATGAGGATACTATAAAAGCTGGACAAGGATTATGTGATAGTGACGCTGTAAAGATGCTTGTGCAAAATGCTCCAGTGATGATTGAAGATCTTATAGAAGAGGGAGTTGTTTTTGATATTGCAAATGGCGAGATTAGTCTCACTCTTGAAGGGGGACATTCACAACCAAGAATTCTACATTCAGGAGGGGATGCAACTGGAGAAGAAATTGAAAGAAAACTAATAATTTACTCAAAAAAAATGAGCAACATAGAATTCTACCCAGAAAATTTTGTTCTTGATATATTAACAGAAAATGATGAAGTTTTTGGAATAATTTCATTAGATCTTAATACCAAAAAAGTTGAGATTTATCCTTGCCCTAATGTTTTAATTGCAACCGGCGGAGTAGGTCAGCTTTTCGAGTTAACAACAAATCCACCAGTAGCAACAGGTGATGGAATAGCAATGGCATACAGAGCAGGTGCTGAAATAAAGGATATTGAATTTGTTCAATTTCATCCCACAGTGTTTAAAACAGATGATGGCAAACTGTTTTTAATATCCGAAGCATTAAGAGGCGAGGGAGCTTACCTTAGAGATATTGATGGTAATAGATTTATGTTAGGTAAACATCCGCTTGTTGAACTTGCTCCAAGAGATATAGTTGTTAAAGAAATGATTAAGGTTATGAAAGAGAAAAACACAGATTTTGTTTATCTTGATGCTACACATCTTGATAGACATCTACTAAATGTTAGATTTCCTAATATTGTAAATAAACTAAAAGAAAATAACCTTGATTTAAAAAAGGATTTGATTAAAGTTTCACCAGCTGCTCATTACCTTAACGGGGGAATAAAAACAAACCTTCATGGAGAAACTAACATTAAAGGGTTATATGCATGCGGCGAAGCAGCAGCTACAGGGGCACATGGGGCAAATAGACTTGCAAGCAATTCTTTAATGGAGGGTCTTGTTTTTGGGACAAAGATATATGAGAGCATCTCAGCTAAATTAGAGGATGACGAGTATCTAAAAAAATTAAATAAGACACTTAAAGATAAGACTGTAATTAAAAATTTAATTGAAAAGATAACAAAAGAAGAAACAAAATCCTCTGGCTTGTTTTCAAAGGAATTAAACAATTCTAGTAAAATTAATGCAAGCCTTAATAAAGATAAAAATGACAATAACAATAAGAGTTTTTCTACAAGTAATATTTCTGATTTAAACAAAAAAATTGAAACTCTAAAACAAAAACTAAGGCATCAAATGACAAATAGGGTAGGAATTTTAAGAGAAGAAAAAAGACTAAAGGAAGTATTAAAATTTGTAGATGAGCAATTATCAAATGAGGAATTTTACAATAAAAAAGAAAAAGAGCCAAATGAATTTTTAGATATGCTTTATACAGCAAGGCTAATAATAAATGCAGCAATTATAAGAAAAGAAAGCCGTGGGACACACCAAAGATGTGATTATCCTAATACTGATGATGAAAATTGGAAAAAACATATAATTCAAAAAAGGGATGAGGTTTATTTTGAACCAGTTAGATAAACAAGATTATTTAAAAATAATAAGAGATGCAATTAAAGAAGACTTAGATGGTTATGGTGATATAACTTCTAAGTGTATTTTTGATGAAAGTCATAGTTCAAGTGGTTTTATTGTCTGCAAAGAGAAAGATGGAGCTATACTTTGTGGAATTAATATTGCTAAATGTGTTTTTGAAGAGATAGATAATACAATTAAGTTTGAAATTTTAAGAGAAGATTCTGAAGAGCTAAAAAATGGTGATAAAATTTGTGAAATAAAGGGGAAAACAATTTCAATATTAAAATCAGAAAGAGTCGCTTTAAATTTTTTACAGCATTTAACAGGAATTGCAACTTTAACAAGAAAATTTACAAATATTGCTTCTAGGTATAATGTAAAAATAACAGAAACAAGAAAAACGCTCCCAAATTTAAGAGTTCTTGAAAAATATGCAGTCAGATGTGGTGGCGGGTACAACCATAGATTTGGTTTATTTGATGGAATTTTAGTAAAAGATAATCATATAATTGCATCTGGGAATATTACAGAAGCTGTAAACAGGATAAAAAAGAGTGCCCCTCATACATTAAAAATTGAAGTTGAGGTAAAAACAAAATCAGAACTTTTGGAGGCAATTTACAGCAAAGCTGACGTTATAATGCTTGATAATATGAGTTATGATGAAATGAAAGATTCAGTAAAAATAATAAGAGAAAACTTAAAAGATACTTGCAAGATAGAAGCTTCAGGTGGCGTGAAGCTTGAAACAATTGAAGAAATATGCAAAACAGGAGTTGACATCATCTCAATTGGGGCAATTACGAATTCAGCAAAAGCTATAGATTTTTCCCTCGAATTTAAATAATCATTTTATTATCCCACCACCTAAAACAATTTCATTATCATAAAACACAATCGATTGTCCCGGAGTAACCGACTCTTGTGGAACAAGAAAATCTACCAGCACCTCTTTGACCTCTTTGCTTCCATCTATATTATCGCTATCTTTACAAGTTAAAGTGCATTCAGCTTCTTTATGATTGTATCTTATTTTTGCTAAAGCTTTTTGAGGTATATTATCTGTAAACCAATTCAGATCAGTAGCAATAAGTGATTTTCTGGCAAGAAAACTTCTCTCACCTACTGTAATCTCATTTTTTTTAACATTAATTTCTATCACATAAAGAGGTGCCTTGTGGCTTATACCAAAACCTTTTCGTTGCCCTATTGTATAAAAAGCAACACCTTTGTGTTTTCCTATTACTTTTCCATCGGTATTCACAATATTACCTGGTTTATTGAAATCTTTCCCTATCCTATCTTCTATGAATTCATGATAGCTTTTTTTTGTGATAAAACAAACTTCTTGACTCTCTCCCTTTTCAGCTACAGAAAGACCAGCTTGTTTTGCAATATCTCTAACCTCTTGTTTTTTATAATTGGAAAGAGGAAATTTTATAAAGGGCAAAGTTTCCTTCTTTATCCTGTAAAGAAAATATGACTGATCTTTTGTTTTATCTGCAGCTTTAGCTAAAAAATAATTTCCGTTACACTCCAATATTGATGCATAATGACCAGTTGCAATAAAATCAAAACCCATTGAAATAGCTTTCTCGAGTAAAATCCCAAATTTGATAATTCTGTTACATTCAATACAAGGATTAGGAGTTCTCCCATTAAGATAGGTATTTATAAAATTCTTTACTATGTTTTCTTCCATTTCTTTTGAAAAATCAAAAACATAATGTGGGATACCAAGTTTAAAACAAACATTTTTTGCATCTTCTAGTGCTAAGGCACTACCGCAACTTTGATTTTTTTCATTATTGTATAAGTCCCCCACTTGCATGGTAGCTCCCGCTACATCATACCCTTGTTTTAAAAGAAGGTATGCTGCAACAGAACTATCTACGCCCCCACTCATAGCGACCATAACCTTATTTTTCTTTAATTTTTGCATTTTTACATAATAATAATGTCTTACGAAGCTTGATTATTATTTTTAAACCTTCTGGTCATAAGTTAATGTATCTTTTTTAAAGCACTTTTAGCAGCTTCTCTACCAACATTAATTATTTCAAGAGCTTTACTAAATTCAAAAACTCCAAAATTTCCTGTGGAAGGCTCAATAATAATATCTGCGCTTTCTAGATAATGCTTGGACATTTCTCTTTCCATCATAGAAAGCGAGATACCAATTAAAGTAAACAATGACAATTTAGAAGCCGGCGTTTTAGTTTTTTCAAGATTGTTTAATGCTGCAGCTATAATAAAATTAACATCAAAATTTTTAACAGCCTCAACAGGAACTGGCTCTACCACCCCGCCATCTACTAATATTCTACCATCGGAAATTAAAGGTTCAAAAATACCTGGTATCGCTATTGAAGCTCTTACAGCATCAATTAATCTTCCCTCTTTAATATAAACTTTATCTTTAGAAACTGCGTCAGCAGCAACTGAACAAAATGGAATTTTGCAATCATTAAAGGTCTTATCTCCAAGTAATTTGCTCAAAAGTTTTCCTACTTTTCTTGAATTTACAGATATAAGATTTGGTATAGTAAAATTAGATGATATTACAAATCTTTTCCAATCATTTGAATTCATAAAATCTAAAATTTCTTTTATAGATACTCCTAAGGCATATAATGAGCCAACTACAGCACCCATGCTAGTCCCGGCAACTGCAGATATTTCAATTCCCTTCTCTTCAAGTACCTCAATCACACCAATATGCGCAAGACCTCTTGCACCGCCGCCACTAAGAGCAAGTCCAATTTTTTTTGGTCTCTTTAAGAAAATCATAAAAATACCTCTATATACCCTTTATTCTCTTAAAATACTCTTTAATACTCTAATCTAATATATATAATTTTGCCTAAAACTAAATAATAATTTACAATAAAACTAATTTTTTTCAAAATAAAGACTAATTTTAAAAAAAATATTTTTAAAATTAGAAATCACACGATATAAATTAAACATAAAATTAAATTGAGCATAAATTGGGCATGTACATTATAACTAATCAAAGCAAAATGTGGATACAACATGAAGCTAATTAAAAACAAAATAACGCCTCATGAATCTCATAATATAATTTTGTCGTCTTGCGCATCTCATATAAATTTAGTGAAGATTATAAAGACCATAGGTAAAGCTTTCTTAAATATTCTAATAATCCTTACACTAACTTCTAGTACTCTCTTGCTTTTAGCATGCAGCTTTGACTTGAACAAAACAGAGAATGAAATCATAAATGGTAAAGATGCAACTACTAACCCCCCAGATTTACCTGATGCTAGCGAAAACATTAATGATACAAGTAACCCAGCAGATAACACAACTCGGGGTAATGATTTAGAAAACACAGAAACAGAAAATACTAATATAAATTCAAATCAAACATCAGATGGAATAGCAGGAGAAATAAAAAACACAGGCAATATTAATGACATTTCTACTCAAAGATATTATTTTCAGTTAGGTGTAAAAAGTTTTGAAGATAAACAATATGTTCAAGCACAATATTATCTTGAAAAAATAAAAGATAATTATTTAATTCTTGCAGATCATGTTCAATATTATATTGCAAAAAGTATGCTCCTTCAGGAAAAATATGACTTAGCCCTGCAAAATTATCAATACTTAATAAATAATTTTAAAGATAGTATTTTCAGAGAAAAAGCTTTCATTGAAATTGCTGACACCTCATATTTAAAAGGCGACTTTATAAAGGCTGAAGAAAGCTATAATAATTTTATTAATAATTTTCCTCAATCAGGGTTTTTGTCTTATGGGCTGTTTCAATTAGGGGTTTGCAAGGAAAAAAATAATAAATTAGATGAGGCGTATGACATATATAAAAATATTTATATAAATTACCCTGAATCAAATTATTCATCTTTATCACTTGACAATTTAAACAGGCTTGAAAAAGCGAAGGGCCTTGATAAATTTGAGCCTTTACCTCAGGAACTTTACACTAGAGGGGAAAAACTCTTTAAAATTTACTATTACGATAAAGCATTATCAGACTTTAATACAATTCTTGGAACTAAAGGTATCGAATCTAAATATCCTGATATTTACTCAAAAACTTTGTTTAAAACAGGCATGGCTTACTTTAATATGAACGACTATAACAATAGTAAAAAATATTTGGAGGAAAATTATAACAAATTTCCTTCTGGCTCTTTGGCTGATGATTGCCTGTATTATCTGGGAAGAAGCCTTACAAATTTAGAAAAAAATGATGAAGCAATCCAGATTTATAAAAAATTATTAGAAATATTTCCCTCAAGTCATTATGCAGATGATAGCCTTTACAGGTGCGGAAGGATATTTTATATAAAAGATGACTTTCAAAGTGCTGCTCCTTATTATCAAAGAGTTATAAATGAATACCCTGAGGGTGACAGGATAGCTGATGCTTATTGGGAGCTTGGGTGGATACAGTACAGGCTGGGAGACTACGAAAATGCTATTAATACTTTTGAAGGAATGTTTAATAATTTTAAAGGTACTTCCCTTGAGGAAAAAAGTTTATTTTGGAAAGCAAAGAGCCTTGAAAAAGTTCAAAGAAAAGAAGAGGCAATTTCAAATTATAAAAAAATTTATGACTTAAACCCACTTTCATATTATGGATTTAAATCTGCTGGAGCTATTGAAAACTTAGGAGAATCAGTAAATAAAATAAAAATAAATAAAGATTTAAATCCAAAGAATCCATCTATTTCAAGTGTTATACCAGAAATATATGATAATTTAAAACCAAAGAATGATTTAAGCTTATCTGAAATTAACCATATAAACAAAGCTAAAGAATTATTATTAATTAACTTTTTTGATAGTGCATCTGCAGAAATTAATTCAGCTAAAGAAGAAATGGAAGCAAATCCTTTAAAAATACTTGAAATTTCAACTTTATATCTTAAGAGTAAGGACTATGCTAATTCTGTTTTAATTATCCAGCAAAACTACAAAAAATTGTCTGTAGATTTAAAAGACAAAACAAAAGATTATTACTACTATCTTTTTTATCCTTCGGCTTATGAGGAGCAAGTCAATAAATATGGCTCTACCTATAATATTGAACCTAATTTCATACTTGCTATTATAAGAGAGGAATCTCGCTTCAAAGCAGATGCTGGTTCTCATGCCGGTGCACAAGGACTTATGCAAATAATGCCTGCCACAGGGAAAAATATTGCAAAACAAATCGGAATTTCAAATTTCTCCACTACTATGCTTCATGATCCTGAAATAAATATAAAAATGGGTGTCTATTATATAAGACAAATGTTAGATAATTTTAATCAAAATAAATATTATGCTTTAGGCGCTTACAACAGTGGTCCAGGTGCTATGCAAAAATGGATTGCAAGGTATGGAAGTCTTGACACAGACGAGTTTATTGAAAGCCTTACTTATGATGAAACTAAAAATTATATTAAAAAAGTAATAGAAAGCTATTATATTTATAATTTATTATATTGACATAATTCATTAAAAAATACATACGGGTAAAATACATACTGTTATTATTTTGCTCTTATATCTATTTACTATTATATCTATACATCATCTTGCGTCTAG
>Ga0255345_1000813_pt1 | contig 49247 bp, 38 predicted proteins | sample wastewater_treat_6_FD_192415 | JGI IMG/M metagenome (GOLD analysis project Ga0255345, IMG submission 192415) | Wastewater microbial communities from Lulu Island WWTP, Vancouver, Canada - plant20 | ecosystem: Engineered > WWTP > Wastewater > Unclassified | place: Canada: Vancouver, British...
TCCCTTTTCTACCATACGAATTCAAACGTATTTTCGCTATTTCGCAACTTGGTTCTTGCTCAGATCCAGTTTCTGACTGTCTGTTGGCTTGGCGAAAAGCCTAAGGACCTGCCAAGAAAGCACGGCTATCACCGAGTCCATAGCGTGATGGAGCAAAGTCCCGCCGGCGACCAGCGCAAATAAAGACATAGGTTCTGACTTTCCGTACAGAGCTCCCGAACTTCCAAGTGCAAGGAACGGAAGCACGATCAGCCCTTCCAAAAGCGCGTGGATAGGAGCCGTTATTGTCAGAACAAGCGGGAAAGACAGTTTCCTTCTGAGCAAGATAGAACCGATAATTGCAACCGGAATATGCATCGCAGCTCTCATGGCAATTACTGGGCCTAGTTTCAGAAAGAACCCTATTGCGGAACCCAGAGCCACAATACCGGCAACCAAAGGACCATACATCATGGAGATCATCACCGGTACGTGGGAAGCCAGAGTTGCAGAAAACGGCCCTATTACCACACCCAGTACTCCTCCAAAAGCCATAGGTATAACAAGTGCTAGGGCTAGCAAAAGGGCACCAACGGTTATAGTTTTAACATCGACAGATTGCACACCGATCATCTCCTGCCGCCCACGACTTGCTTACAAGAAGTGAGCGATAATGGAAGGCTATCCAGATGTGCCGAGTATATCATCTGTCTTGTCAGCTGTAAAGACGCTTGGCTTCCGGTTTTACTGTAGGTCTCAATCCTGGATGAGAAATCCTCTTTCTCCGAGATGTTTTTCCAGTTCAGCCAGTTGCTCAATGTGTGATGCCCTAACGGTGTGCAGATGTACCCCGTCGGTAAGAGATGACAAAAGACCTGCTTGGGTTTGCTCCATGGTTTGCATGAAGTTCTCTACGTCCTCTGGTGTGAAGATGCTCAGTTGACCTGTGAGCTGACCGTAGACTGGATGTTCCACAATAACGTCAATTACCTCCACACCGCAACTGACCATAGTGAGAAGTTCTTCCCTCGCCTGCGGGAAGTCATGTTTGACTGCCACAATCTTGATGATTCCAGGCCTCCGTGGCTCTGTCCAGTAAGTATAGCCTCTTGGAGTCGCTAGAATGTTCTCACCTCTAGCACGCAAAACTGCTATATCTTGCACCACAACTTGCCTGGTCACGCCGAGAGCAGACGCCAGACTGGCTCCTTTGAGAGGCTGGGAGGAAGAAGACAGCATTTCCAGAAGCTTGCTTCGCCTTTCACTTGCGTCCATGTTTATTATCACCAGACAATCACATAAATATTCTTGTAGAACGGATCTATTGGGGAGCGATATAGATTTTCATTTCCATGAATAATGTTATATCTATCTCTCCTTGAGGGCAAGTTCCTCGTTCATAGAGCAGAAGACAGAACTCCAAAGGACACTTTCTTGTTCTACTTGTTCTAAAGGAGGAGAACCGGCATGTGATTGGCGAATACAAACAGCAAAACCTATTAGGAGGGTCTAACTTGAAAGTCTTCATATCATGTGATATTGAGGGTATTTCGGGCGTAGTAGCAAGTCAAGAACAGACTTCGGAAGAAGGAAAGGATTACGGAAGAGCAAGGGAACTTATGACCGATGAGTTAAACGCGGTTATCGAGGGAGCAGTTCAAGCCGGTGCTAAAGACATACTCGTAAATGACTCTCATGGTTCCATGAGGAACATATTGATAGAAAAAATGCACCCTGCTGCAACGTTGCTGACAGGTTCACCTAAACGCCTTTCGATGATGCAAGGAATAGGCCCTGAATTCAATGCATGCATATTCGTCGGTTATCATTCTAGGATGGGTAGCCCTGGAGTACTCAGCCACACTATATCGGGTGGTTCTGTGGCAAATATCTGGGCAAATGACATACTTGTCGGAGAAACTGGCATCAATGCCGGTATAGCCGGTTTCTATGGGGTACCTGTAGTATTAGTATGCGGCGATAATGTTGTGGCACAAGAAGCAAAACAGCTTTTGCCCAAAGTACACACAGCAGTAGTAAAAGAAGCCGTAGGTCGTTATGCAGCCAAGTGTCTACCGCCGCAAAAAGTGAAGAATCTGCTTGTTCAGTCTGCGAAAGACGCTCTGGCGGATATATCTGAAGCAACAATCTGGCTCCCTGAATCCCCGGTAACTTTCAAGATTGAGTTCAAAGACTCTGGACTGGCTGAGGCGGCGTCTCGTATGCCTTACACTGAGGTTCTAGAACCAAGGACAGTTTCTTTTACTGCCGACGACTATATAACTGCGTTCATGGGACTTAGGTCCATGATTGCCCTATCTAGAGGTTAGCGACGTCCAGATAAGACAGCCCCCGTAGGGTGAGCGTAACGTCAAAGCTCCTACGGGGTCTGTTTCAAAATCAAAGCCATACGGCAGAACTATAATTTTAACATCAACCCTGCAACGAGAGCCGCCCTTTCAGGCAGACTTGAAAGGACCGTGTACTCAGTAACCGCATGAGCATCGTCGCCTACTGCCCCAAGACCGTCGAGAGTTGGAATACCCAGTGCAGACGTGAAATTCCCGTCGCTTCCACCTCCGGTACCTGACTCTTCGAGCTCTATTCCCATCTTCCTGCCTATCTCCTGCGCTAGGCGGAACAACCTGAGATTCCCCTCAGTTCTCTCCATAGGAGGTCTGTTAAGGCCGCCTTCAACACAGATTGTAGCAGATGGGTCAATCGGTTGCGTGCCGAGGATCGCAGGCACGACCCTTTCTGCCGCTAACATTGTTTTCACTCTCAGATCTACTTCAAGGACAGCTGTCTCGGCGACCACGTTAGGTCTCGTACCGCCCCTTACTACTCCGACGTTGACAGTGGTCCCTTCTTGAAGATCCGTCATGTCATGTAGACGCAGAATCTGGTGAGCTGCCTCCTTAATTGCCGAAACGCCCTTCTCATAATCAGCACCGGCGTGAGAGGCACGTCCTTTAATAGTAAAAGTGAAACTGCCTACACCTTTTCTCCAAGTCTTCAATGTCCCACCTCTGGCAGAGGGCTCGAGGACTAAGACCGCGGACGAATGTTTTGCTTCTTCCTCGATGAGTTTCCTTGAGGACAAAGAACCTATTTCCTCGTCAGAGTTGTGCAGAACCACGATTTTCTTGTTGGGAGTAAGTCCCAGATCAACTAGGGCTCTCACCGCAAAAAGCGCCTCAACAATGCCTGCTTTCATATCGTAGACTCCAGGTCCGTAAGCTTTTCCGTCTTCGATTCGAAACGGTCGCTTTTTTGTCTCTCCTTCATCCCACACTGTATCCATGTGACACAAGACGAGCACAGTTTCGTCCCCAGAGCCCCACTCGACCTTAACATGATTTCCGTAGGTCTCTTGGGGCAGTATGGTGACCTTTGCCCCTACCGATTCCCAGAGTCTTGCAACCAGTTCCGAAAACTCATCCATACGGGCTTTGTTAGTGCTCGGTGAATCAGTGTTAACCAGGACCTCCAGCGTAGACACCATTTCGTCCTGGTAGGATTCTATACGAGCTAAGATCTTCTTTACGTCTACCATTTGGCATTCCTCCTTATTTGCACTAAGTTTGGGAACTCAAGCCTAGACACAAAGATCTAGAAATAATCGAGAATAAGTATCCAGCTAGAGACGGTAACCAAGCTCATGACGGTTGCGATTAGCGTCGTATGGGAAATAACGTCTGGATTTGCGTCAAATTCTTGGGCCAAAATCGTAGAATTCACAGGAGGCGGCATCGCTCCTTGGAGGACAAGTACTTTCCAGGCTAGTCCGTCTAAGCCTAAGGCCCTCCCAAGTAGGGCAACTACTGTTGGGGCAATCACAAGGCGGAACAGCGAACCAACTACCGGGACTTGCCATCTGCCCCCTGGCTTGCTATTGAGCAGCTGAAGGCCTAGAACAAGAAGGAACACAGGTATTGCAGCTTGGGCTAGAAGTCCAATCGGTCTTCCTAGAACTTGAGGCACCTTCAAGTCCAAGACCTTGATCAACGCCCCAAGGACAGCCGCATATAGGTTAGGCATCCTGATTACTCTTCCCAATGCATCCTTGACATTCATCTGGCTTGAGGCGGCTATGAACACTCCTAAGGTAGCTATTACGAAGGTCTGTACCACCATATATATAACGCCCAAATCCATTCCCTGCTGACCAAGGGCAAACAGGCATATCGGCAGTCCGTAATTACCTGTATTAGAGAAAATGGTTGGAAGCAACATTGACTGACTTAGTTTTCTTTCCCATCCCAGGAGACTAAACAACCAGAGAAACAAAGGAGTCAAAGCTATTGGCACCAAAAAAGCGCCCAGTGCAAGCTGCCATACGCTTCCAAGGTCAACTTCAGAGGTTGTTAGAGAGTTGAACGTCAAGGCCGGGGTAAGGATGTAAAGACATATCTTAGACAAGGTCGATACGTCAAGAGACATTTTTCTTCCTGCGAAGTATCCTACAGCTGCTATTAGAAATACGGGTAGAACTGCGCCTAACGCTTCAAGTGGCAAGTGATTCACCTACGCTTAGAAAAAAATGTTTGTGTACCGAACTAACCCTTATTATACATCAACCTGCGTCTACTAGTAGGGAATTAGAAATGGGAATCGAAGTATAGTAATATTGGTAAAAGTGATCTAGTGAGTTTGAGGTGATGTTTGTGAGCGGAAACGATACTACGGATCGAGTTCTTCTGTTCGATCTAGACGGGACATTGCTTCCCGTAGGTCCTGAGTTTTTCATGAAGGACTATCCGAATGCCGCTGCTCCTTACTTTTCTCACATAGTTGATGAGAAGTACTTCAAGAAAGCGCTTTTTGAATCCACATTTGACATGATCAGAAACACGGATAAAGCCCTCTCCAATATAGAGGCGTTTGGTATGTCATTTGCAAAGAAGATAGGGCGCAGTTGGTCTGAAATCTGGGCAATCTTTGAGGATTTCTACGAAAACGCGTTCCCCAAACTCAAGGCGGCGGTAGCTGATGCTTTCATCGCTCGCGATGTGGTAGATGCTTGTTTGAGTCAGGGTTGGCGCATAGTCCTTGCAACAAATCCTGTATTTCCCGAAACTGCCATCAAGGAAAGAATGCGATGGTGTCATGTGGATCACTTTGACTGGCAGTTCATTACAACCATCGAGAATATGCACTCTTGCAAACCCAACACGGAATACTATGTGGAAATAGTGGATGTCCTGGGGCTGAAGCCTGAATGCTGTGTGATGATTGGAAACGATGTGCAGGAGGATATGGTAGCTAGCAGGACTGGCATGAGAACGATTCTGGTTGAGGACTATTGCATAGATAGAGACGACGAAGATCACAAAGACGGCGTGACAATAGATGAAAGAGGTTTGCTGCCTGATGTCCCTGAGATTACCCGAAGACTCATTGGAAACCTTTCTTGAAACGTCGAGCGCGCCTTTTGCCGGTCTCGACATACACGTTGACGGACCTTTCGATATTGAGGCAACTCTTGAATGCGGCCAGACTTTTGGATGGAGCAAATTAGGTTCGGACAGCGGTATTCCTTGGTACAAGGGGGTTATTGGATCCCTGGGGCTACTGATATGCTTTGATCGTACCTCATCTACCTTGAGAGTTTTGTACGATCCAAGAGACTTGAAAGACTCTGACCTTACCATGGAACCGAGTTGCAGCTTACCCCAGACTATCTCCAGCTATTTTTCCCTAGATGACGATGTGGAGTCTATCTGCGAGTTTCTGGCAACAGATCCAGCTATAAGGGCAGCCGTGTCCTATGGGTACGGGCTCAGGATCCTCCGTCAAGATCCTTGGGAGTGCCTTGTTTCCTACATAACGTCGACCATGAACAACATCCCTGCTATATGCAAGATAACCAGGTATTTTCGAGAGACTCTCGGAGAGCCTGTAGGATTTGGCGAGTACACTTTTCCGACTCCTGAGAAATTCCTAGAGGCAGGTCACCACTGCGTTAGGGACTCACGATGCGGATTTAGGTCCGGCTACATAATGGACGCAGCAGAGAAACTGGTCAGAGGGGAGGTTGATCTTGATCTCTTACATGGCATCTCTTCGGCAGAGGCAAGAGACGAGTTGCAGAAAATCAAAGGTGTTGGGCCCAAAGTGGCAGATTGCGTGCTGCTTTTCGGTTACCATCGACTAGATGTATTCCCCGTAGACAGATGGGTCGCAAGAGCTATGTCACGACTGTATTCTGGAGGAGATCAAATGACCGAGAAGAAAGCAAGGGAAGAAGGGAGTAGGCGATTCGGGCCCTTTGCCGGTTATGCTCAAGAGTACTTGTTCCACTATATCAGAAATCAATCAGATGGCAGGTGAGGGGCATGATACCCCCTCTGGTACTAGCGAGGAACGATGCGGCCGAGCGCACATTTCACAATTACGGCAAAAGGAAGGGAATGTTGTTGGAAGCACCTCAAAAAATGTGTATAGTATGTAATCCTGTGGCCGGCAGCGGTAGGGCCAAAAGAATGCTGCCCGAGATCACAGCTCTTTTGGCACAAAAGGGCGTAGATTTTGACGTCGTCACTACTGCCGGGCCCGGAGAAGCCGAAACAGTAGCCAGGCAGTTGCCCCGCGATGAGTACCGCGCAATTGCCGCGATGGGTGGAGACGGAACTCTAAACGAGGTCGTTAACGGAATACTGGCGTCTGATCGCAAACCCATTCCCGTAGCCGCCATACCTGCAGGCACCGGTAATGACTTTGTAACAGGTAACCATCTGTTTTCACATTGGTCAGAATCTATAGAAGCACTTGCGAAATTCGCTACAAAGAAAATGGACGTAATGTCTCTTAGGGATCAGGCGGGCTGGTCTCGGTACGCAGTGAGTTCGGTAGGCATTGGAATTGATGCGTACGTTGCAAAAAGGGTATCTGAACTTGAAACGAAGAAACTTGGTCGGCTGAGCTATGCTCTTGAGACAGTGCGAGGGTTGTTTTCGTTTGAGCCTTTCGATATGCACGTGATAGCGGATGACGTCCATACATATGTTGAAAAGGCGTGGCTTTGTGCGTGCATGAAATCTGAATACCTAGGCGGCGGGTTGATCATCTGTCCCGGGGCATGTTCTTCCGACGGAGTGCTAAGTTTCGGATATCTTTCAAATGCGTCCAGGCCTTACTTGCTTAGGGTGCTTCTTCATGTCTTTAAGGGGACTCACGTAGGAATGAGAGGGGTACGGATCAGCACCGCAAGGACACTTTCTGTAGAGCCTATTGATGATGTGCCGTGCCATCTGGACGGAGACATCAGGAATGTAAGATTCCCATTAGACATCAAGGTAGTCCCTGAAGCTATCGAGTTTGTGGTCAACCTGTGATAACGACCAAGTATCTACTGGAGGGAGTAACATGCAGGAGATTGGCAATATGGAACATTTGTTGGTCAAATTGGAGGAGGCAGCCACTGTCATTGTACTCAACAGGCCAAAAGCTCTGAACGCTCTCAACAAAGAGGTTCTCAGTGAGTTAGATAGTGTCATTACCGCGCTCAAGCGTGAGCGTCCGGACGTGCCTTTAGTCATTACAGGGGAAGGCTCAAAGGCATTCGTTGCTGGAGCCGACATTTCCGAAATGTCGGAGATGAGCCGCGAAGAGGCTAGAGAGTTCGCCCGGTATGGGCATGACGTTTTTTCCAAGATTGAGCAATTTCCTTCTCCAACCATAGCCGCCATAAATGGATATGCTCTTGGGGGAGGAAATGAGTTGGCTTTGGCCTGCGACATACGTATAGCAGCTGAGAACGCCAAATTTGGTCAGCCCGAGGTTGGACTGGGCATAATCCCTGGATTTGGAGGGACCCAGAGATTGTCACAGGTTATTGGTGCACCAAATGCCTTGGATCTTGTTCTTACCGGGCGGTCTATTGATGCTGCCGAAGCGTTAAGGATAGGTCTCGTACATAGGGTAGTCGCCACAGGCAAAGCTCTTGAGGAGGCTATCTCTTATGCAGAGGGGTTAAGGCGGAACTCATCTTTCGCAATGAGTCAGGCCAAAAAAGCAGTCTATAGATACGAGTCAGAAGAAAAGCGAACCGGGATGGATGTGGAAGCGGAGCTGTTTAGCCAGTGTTTTGAACATCCGGATCAAAAAGAAGGCATGAAAGCATTCATGGAAAAGCGTGCTCCTGCCTTTGAGAGGAAATCATGACCTAATGTACAAAGGATTTCGTTCGATATACTAACTGGGGCTCATACAGTGGCAAAAAACAGCGAAGAACAATCCGCAAAACCGAAGAGATCAATAGGGAAGTCTGTGTTCAAGGTGGTCCTTGTGGTCGCATTGGCGGCTGGCGCTTGCTATGCAGGTACCACCTTGTTCAGGTTGAGAAACACCAACACGTTCACAGGTCTAGTGATGCTGCAGGACGGCGGTATTGCCATATACAAATATGAACCTCCACACGATGAGGCATCTGAGACCAAGGTATCTGACGGTGATTCCGACCAACTCGAGGTTTCACCGACCATGAAAGACTGGACATTGGTGGAAATAGGACCTAAAGCGAAGATTCTCGACAAGGCTGGCTCTGCATGTTCTCTTGCCCATATCTTTGCAGAGGGAACGCAGAAGAAAGTACTTGAAATAAGTGTAGGCCCGGATGGGTTGGTATCCAAAATCCGCGAGGTATCTGATAGTTTTTCTGTCCAAGGTGAAGTTGAGAAAAAAGAAACTGACGAGGTAACTATAGACGGAAACACGTATACCATAAGGTCCGGTGAGTATTTTCCTGCAGGTGAGGGTGATTTGGTTCGCATATACGGTTCTGCAAATGAGATCATGTTTTCAGAACTCTTGCAGAAGGCAGGTCTGCTCCGAGTTTCCTCTAATGTCGAAGGAGCCAGGGTGTTCGTAGACGGCTCCTATAAAGGCAAGACTCCTTTAGAATTCAAAACGGCTTCTGGGACAAAAGAAGTAACAGTCAAAGCTGACGACCATAAGACAACAAAAGTAATGGTGCAAGTTGAACCACAGGTCAAGTCCGAGGTATTTGTTGAGATGCCTCGCATCGCGGGAGTATTGGAGGTTACCACCGATCCTCCGAATTCTCAAATCTACCTAAATGCTGATCTGAGCGGTGTTTCTCCGCTAAAACTCGAATTGTCTCCGGGCAATTACGAGATTGTAGCCAAACATGATGGTTACTATTCCAAAAGAGCAACGGTAAGACTCATTGCCGACGCGTCAGAATCTGTCCATTTCGAGCTAGTCAAAGAAAAGGAAAGGCCCTCTCCGGGAATAGGTCCGACACCAGGAAATACTTCTCCAGGCACTGGTACCGAATCTGCGCAGACGTCAACTGTGAAAATAAAGGTTTTGGGATTCACCCCGTCTAGCCGCACGTTAGACGGAGTAGACGAATCAGGAAACCTGAGGAGTATCGAGATTCCAAGTGACGTTTCGCTAGAAAGCGGGTCGTCGACGCGATCGTCGTGGGATACTCTTCTGCCCGCTGAAGAGGTTTCGTTGACGGTTTCAAGTTCGGGGGCGGTCTTACAAGGTGTTAAAGTGTATTCTCACACGTTTACTCAGAAAGGTACTCTGGCATCAAAGGACAGCCAAGCGATTGTCTTGGCGGAAAAATGGGCAAAATATGAGATGCGTCCGGATGTCCTGGTTGAACGTCGCGGGCAAAAGGGATTTTCTGCAACGATTGACGTTGGGGACGTTGTGACAGTCTACGGAGCGTCAGCAGAGGACATAAGATACGTTCAGATTGAGAGTTCGCTTGGGGAAAAATCCGTTTTTGAGTGCCATTTAGTAAACAGCAAAGACGGCCCAATAGTCTTTGGCGAAAACTCGATCATGTCTTTTAAACTTCAGGAGACTGTGAACGTATTGGACAGTGCAAACCGTAGAAGCGACAAGATCTCACAGGTACCTTCTGGATCGAGAATTAGGTTTTATGTGAGCAATTTAGGGGAAGTGGTATGGGCAGAGTATGTGTGGAAAGCGGAAGTGTCTTTGGAAGGCCAAGTCGCAGTTTTCTCTGGCCCGGTCCTATCCGTGAGCCCCGCGTGGCAAGACCTCACGATCAGCCACAATACCGTAGTATTCTCAGACCGCGAAAAAAGGCCTTTTTATGACATAAAGATTGGCGACAAGGTTTTGGCTGCGGGTCCCTCTAGCTCTGATATAGGTTTCGTGTGGATTCAAGGCAGAATCTCGTCTGAAAGCGTTGTTGAGGGGTTTATTGGTGCGTCGAGCGGCAGCAAAGGAAGAGTGTTTTACAAAGTTGAAAGCCGTAAAGAGACAATCCCCATGATCATTCCTGCGGATTTGAATTTCGTGTACCCTGAGGGACGGACAGCCTTATCTCTCAAAGACCTCAAATGGGGGGACAAGGCCAGACTGTGGCTTGATTCAAGCGACAAGCCCGTGTGGTGCGAGATCATTGAAAGAAACGAGATCAATTCAAAAGGACATTACCTTGGCAAGTCAGGAGACCTTCTTTACTTTTCAGGTTTCTTGGGACTTAAACCAGACAAAGATCTCACAGTGATAGGACTATCCGGCCTAGACGAAATCGGCGAAGGCTCTTTGGTCTATGTAGGTGGTCACGGTCAGACCCTAAACTACATAGAAGTTGACGAGATTGTTGAACCCAAGTGGTGGGTTGACGGAGCCATACTCAGTGTTGACAAGAATACGATGTTGGCTTTGACTACTCGTTATTCAGTGGTAACCTATACACTATCAGGAGACGTACCCTATGTGGATTGGGATTCTAAGTCAGACGGAAGCGTTTCGGAACTCGGATCTGGCGATGAGGTAAAAATAGGCATTGATAAGGAAGGCTATGCCGTATTTGTCGAAAGAGTTGCTTCTCCTCGGTTCAGGGTTGGTGGAACTGTGATGGCTGTCTCTGACAGAACGGTTACTATATCGGGAGACTACGGGACGCTTAGAGTAACTGTTGACAAGAACGCTATGGTCTTCAAAGGCGGGGAAATCGGAGGCTACTCTTTGCTGGCTAAAGGTGACAAGGTCACGGTGTCGGGATGGACGGCCAATAATATAGATTTGGTTGTCTGCGGTCAGTAATCACCATCTGCTACCTTGTTTTGAAAAAATCCGAACTGCAATAGCGCTGAAAAGTGCTATAATTATCCGCTAGTGAGTTCTCATTTGAGCACATCAAAAGCAATCTTACTGTTTTATGTGGTGATGAATATGGAAATGAAACAAAATAACACGAATACAAACATAAGGAACGTGGCGGTCATTGCTCACGTAGACCACGGAAAGACCACATTGGTCGATGCATTGTTGAGGCAGACCGGCGTGTTTCGTTCAAACCAAGTTGTCCAAGACAGAGTTCTCGACTCAAGCGATCTGGAAAAGGAACGGGGAATAACCATTCTCGCCAAAAACACTTCGATCACATACAAAGATGTGAAGATCAACATAGTTGACACTCCCGGGCACTCGGATTTCGGTGGAGAAGTAGAACGCATTCTCGGAATGGTTGACGGCGCGCTGCTCTTGGTAGACGCATGTGACGGGCCAATGCCTCAGACTCGGTTTGTTGTGCAAAAGGCTCTAGAGCATCGTCTTAAGTTGGTGCTTGTCATAAACAAGATAGACAGGCCCGATCAGCGCGTTGACGAAGTCTATGGGGAAGTATTCGACTTACTGGTCAACCTCGGCGCCAACGATGATGACGTAGACTTCCCGGTTGTCTATACCGATGCTAGACGGGGATTTGCAACGCAAGACGTCAAAATAGCCAGAGAGTATTCTAAGATGGCAGACAAATCGGCACTGCCTTGCGACATATCTCCTGTTCTCGAGGCCATACTTACGCGTATTCCTGCTCCTTACGGCGATTCAGTGATGCCTCTTCAGATGATGGTTAGCGCTGTAGTACATGACGATTACGTAGGCAGGATTGCTATTGGCCGAGTTGCTGCAGGCACATTGAGAAAAGGGAGCCGGGTCTGTGTATGCCGTGCAGACGGGTCAAAAAAGATATCAGATATTGCAACGCTGTGGGTGTTCCAAGGGCTCAAGCGAATAGAAGTGTCCCAGGTTGATGCTGGAGACATCGGCGCGGTTTCAGGGATAGAGGAGATTGACATAGGAGATACAATTGCCGATTCTGAGAATCCTGTCCCCATTCCGCCGGTGCACGTTGAAGAACCCACTGTTATGGTGACATTTAGAGTAAATGATAGTCCTTTTGCAGGCGATGAGGGGTCATACGTTACGTCTAGGCATCTTCGGGAAAGACTCTTCCATGAGGCCAAAAGGGACGTGAGCCTAAAGGTAGAACCTACTTCTGAACCCGATGCATTCAGGGTATCAGGTCGTGGCGAACTGCATCTTTCGATTCTGATCGAAACAATGAGACGAGAAGGATACGAAATGGCAGTCTCCAAACCCCAGGTTATCCTCAGGGTGGAAAATGGGGTGCGTAAGGAACCTTTCGAGTACTTGACTGTAAACATACCCGAAGAGTACATGGGAAGAGTGATGGAGGAATTGGGACCTAGGAAAGCTGAGCTTTCGGACATGCATCAAGAAGGAGACGGAAGAGTAAGGCTGAACTTCCTTATCCCTACCAGAGGCATTTTTGGGTTGCGCCAGGCTCTGCTCACTCTTACCAAGGGTACCTCAATCATGCACCATGTTTTTGACAGCTATCGTGACTATGTGGGCGATATAGTTACCAGGCGTTCAGGCGCCATGGTTTCATGGGAGACAGGAGTAGTCACTGCTTATGCCGTAAAGAACGCAGAGGAGCGCGGTCAGCTATTCGTAGGACCTGGAGAAAAAGTGTACGCTGGCCAGGTAGTAGGGGAAAACTCTAGGCCTATGGATCTTGATATAAACGTGTGCAAAAAGCGCCACCTCTCTAACGTAAGGGCGGTAGCCTCGGAGGAACTAGTGAAACTCACCCCGCCTAGGAAGATGAGTCTCGAAGAAGCTATGGTATGGATTGACCAAGATGAATTGCTGGAGATTACCCCCAAATCCATACGGATCAGGAAGGCTGTCCTAGACAGACAGGAGCGTTACCGTATGAGAAAACCTGAGCAAATGGCCAATGACAGATTGGAAAACGAGGCGCAATAATATGTTGCCGCCGAACAATTTCATAGTGTCCTTCTAAGGGTGCCCATATCCTGCTTTTTTGTGTTATAAAGGTATTGTGCCGGGAATTGTGAAGCAGAAGGCTGGGAATTGGACCGTATTGGTAAGCAGAAGGAGAGGCCACCATGATGGAAACGAAGTATGTTCTGGATCCCATATATAGGCTCACGTGGGATGAAGTAATGACGGCCTGCAAGTCTATTGCTTTGGAGGCAAGCTCCTCATTCGGTCCTAATGCTGTCGTAGGAATAGCAAAGGGAGGTCTAGTTCCTGCCACAATTATTGCTTCTATACTTCAGATAGATCTTTTCCCGTGTGTAGTAACTCGAAAAAGACGTGGCAGAGTAATATATGATCGTCCCGAGATCATAGTGTCTGTGAGCGAGAAGGTAAAAGGGCAGCGTGTCCTCATAGTTGACGGTATGGTAATGACAGGAGAGACCATGCGTATTGTCTCGGGTGAATGTACCAAATTAGATGCGAAAGTTATTAAGTCCGCCAGCATATGGGCCTGGTCCGAGAGCTGGAAGCCCAGCTTCACTTACATGGAAAGCCCAGGATACGTAATGTTTCCTTGGGATTACGAAGTGCTGGATTCGGGCCGGTTTGTTCTGAACCCGTTATACCAGGAGTATATAGATTCTGTGGAGATGATAGATGATTGGAACATCTAAAAACCGTCACTCTTGAAGAGGTCAAGCAGAACAATGTGATTCAGACCTACATAGTCTCGGGCAATGACCATCTTGGTGCCTTGGGATATACCGACCATGGATTGAGACATGCTTCGCTTGTATCGGCCATAGCAAAAAACGTACTAGAAAGGCTGCATTTTTCCCAGAGGGAGCAGGAACTCGCAGGCATAGCCGGCTACCTTCACGACATAGGCAATGTGATCTCTAGATTTTACCATGCTCAAGCGGGTGCCGCTTTAGCGGAGAGAATTCTATCGGATATGGGAATGCCGCCTGAGGAAGTAGCGGCTGTAATGGGCGCCATAGGAAGCCATGATCCCGAAGAAGAATGCAATGCGGTTTCGCCGATATCGGCCGCAGTGATTCTAGCAGACAAATCAGATGTTCATAGATCGCGAGTGCGCAACCCGGACATCCACCATTTTGATGTCCACGATAGGGTGAACTATGCTGCTACGCGATCATTTCTTGAAGTGAAAAATGATGATAAGGTCATTTCTTTGCATCTTGTCATAGACACTAGCATAGCTCCTGTCATGGAGTATTTTGAGATATTTCTAACAAGGATGATGGCTTGTAAGAGGGCCGCTGAGTATTTGGGGGCTAAGTTTGAACTGGACATAAACAAGACGAAATTGCTTTGATCTCTTCAAAGTCTCATGACTCGTATTGCTTAGGCATACGGGAACGACTTTGTGCAGCTTGAGGTCTAAGAGATTGCGGAAGTCTTCAAAAGAGCGCGCTTTGTGCCAGATTGAGAGGAGAGGATACACTTTGAAATTGTTGGACGAAAAAGGCCGCTTGTTTGGCAAGGTGAGCATTATTGATTTTGCTGTGATTGTGGTCATAATCGGTGCTGTTGCATGGTTCGGTTATTCTATGTTCGGTAGAAATCTCAGAACAGAGGTAGCCGAGCGGGAGGAAGAAACCGAGATCGTAGTAGTAGCTTCAGGCATGAGACCAACCACTGCAGATGCTATAGCAAAGGGCGGAAAGATATTTGAGTTCAAGACGGGCACTTGCGTTGGCGAAGTTGTAGGCGTTGAGACAAAGCCGGCAATGGTCTGGTTATTAGAAGGGGACGGAAGATGGGTACAGACAGAATCGGATGACAAAGTTGATGCTTTCGTGACCATACGTGGAACAGCGAGAGTTGGAGAAAACGTGATTACAATGAACGGCGTTGAGATCAGAGTTGGGGGAAGCATTGGACTCAAAACGAAGTTCGCAACGTTTCAGGGATACATAATGAATATGGACCTTGAATTGGGAGGTACGCCATAGTGGGCAATACGGTGGCCGTAACCGAAAAAACCGCTTCGCTGATTTCCTCTTCGAACGAAGTCTTTGAAAGCAGTTCGGCATTTAACCTTCTAGAGTCAGCTCACAGCCGGATAGAGAACGCCGTGATCAGGTTCTTCTTGTGGTTTGACGTGGCGTATAGGAACAGTCTTCTCGGAAACATATTGTTGTCTTTTGCAGGGACGTTTACGGTCTGGGCGCAGTCAAGTACATTCCTAACGCTTTTAAGACGGATCTTGAGGTTATGTCTTATTCCTTCGGGAGGTACATTTGGAGAAGGTACAATTTTTGGGATAGTGCTGGTTCTAGGCGCTCTTGTGTCTACTGAGATCCAAATGCTTGGCTTCTTGGTGTTTCTTTTTGCAGTACTTTGGCGGCGGTCAGTGGCTATTGACAATAGTAGAAGCCATGGCGTTCTTCCTGCTCTTCCGTTTCACCTTCATCTCCCTTTCGTAGTGCTGTTTTTGTTTGTGCTAGGCGCTGCGGTTTCCTCAGTTGTTCCTGGAGAGAGCGTCAAGAATCTCATGTTCTGGTGCTTTAGCGGAGTGGTCTTTTTGTTTGCATTTGATATCTCCGCCAAAAGTGGTGAGGAGAGCATCATTTGGCCCGTGCTTGCAGGCGCGAGTCTTTCAAGCCTTGTTGGGATCGGTCAGTACTTTTCGGGTTGGCAAACGCCTTCCTCATGGATCGACGCAAAATTTGAGGATGAACTGGTTAGGATCGTGGGGACTTTTACTAACCCAAACTACTTTGCGGAGATGCTAGGGCTAGCCTTGCCTTTGGCGCTTGCTCTTTTGGTGCGGAACAAGAGCCTGAGAGATAAAGGTGTTTTGCTAGTTTACGCCGGTTTGCAGGCAATAGCCCTGATCATTACGTGGTCAAGGGGGGCGTGGCTTGGTTTCATGGCTTCTTTTGCCATCATGGCGATCTTGTTCGACAAGAGGTTACTGGTGGTAGGTTTAGTTGTAGCTGTGGGAATTCTCGCTTTTGCACCTCCAATTGTCCTGGAAAGGTTCCTTTCATCTTTTAGCCTTGAAGATAGCTCAAATGCTTACAGAGTGTCTGTATGGCGTGGTTCTTTGGCATTGCTGCGAGAGAACCTATTTAGGGGTATTGGATTGGGCGCAAAGGCATTTTCCCAGATCTATCCTGAGTACATGATAATACAGACGCCTTCTCTGCATTCGCACAGCCTTTACCTTCAGATGCTTATTGAACTGGGGCTTCTGGGATTTGTCGCGTTGGCGTGGTTTTTGCTGGCGAGCGTTTTTCATTCTCTTGGTTCTTTGCGTGTGGCAAAGGGAAGAGGATTTGAGAAATGGAAACACACTGGTATTTTGGTTGGGTGCATGTCAGCACTTGCGGGTCACATGATCCAGGGGGTAATAGAATATACTTGGTATAACCCCCAAGTTATGCTGGTCTTTTGGGCTTGGCTTGGTGTGTCCGCCGGAGTTGCGTCGCGTCTCAAAGAAGCACACACAGACGCAGTAGAATTATAGGTTGATGGGCGGTATTTCCTTCATGAGAGTGTTACATATAATAACGGATACTAACATAGGCGGGGCTGGGCGTTACTTGGTCAACCTTATTACGCAACCCGCTTTCGATGATGTAGACGTTATCGTTGCTTGCCCAGACGGTCGTCTTGGGGACGTTCTCGACTCCATTGGAGTTGAAAGGGTGTCTGTAAGCGGCAAAGACATATCTTTTTCTTTCCCCTTTACTATGGAATTGTTCAGACTCTTGAAACGCCTCAAACCAGACATAGTGCACACCCATTCTTGTCTGTCTGGAAGGTTGGCGGCCAAAAGCCTTAGGATTCCTGTGGTTTACACAAAGCATGGGGAAGTCTCGGACCTGCATTCTCCTGTCTTCTACAAGAAACTGCTCAACAGGTGGGCAGCCAGCCTGTTTTCGGACAAGATTATCGCAGTATCGAATCACGTAGGCAATCAACTCATCCAATCTGGAGTGGATGCGAAGAAGATAGTAGTAATACATAACGGGATCGAGATTTCCAAGTTCAATTCCAAGGATTTTGCCCGGGTGCAAAGTACAAGGGAACGTGACCAGGTATTGATCGGCACTCTTGCTAGGTTGGATCAAGTCAAACGACTAGATGTTCTTATAGAGGCAGCCAGGATTGTAGTTAACTCTCTTCCCGAAGCCAGATTTGTTCTAGGCGGTACCGGCCCCATGGAACAGGAATTGCTGCGCAAGATACAAGATCTGAGGTTAGAGTCCTATGTCCGCATGGCAGGGTTCGTAGAAGATGTGCCCAGGTTTTTATCTGAATTGGATATATTTGCCTTGTCGTCTGATTCGGAAGGTCTGGGTCTTTCGGTTATTGAAGCGATGGCTCAAGGACTGCCTGTTGTGGCTACTGCCGTAGGGGGAGTTACCGAGGTAGTAAAGGACAATGAAACAGGTTTCCTCGTACCTGCAGGGAATCCCCGCGCCATGGCGCAGTGCCTCGTGCGGTTAGCCATAGATCCTGAGATGGCAGCGCACATGGGACGTATGGGCAGAAAGAGAGCAGAAGAACTCTTCGATGCCAAAACAATGGCTCAGAAAACTGTGGAAGTATACAAAAAGATCCTATGAAGCAAAAAATTCCGAAGCAAGGGGGACGGGACTTTTTGCTTCATAATCTCAAAACTGCTTGAACTGTGCTTGGTAGAGATTGGCGTACTGCCCGCCTAGGGCCACTAGTTCTTCGTGGGTGCCCGTTTCAGTTATCTGTCCTTCTTCAACTACCATTATTCGAGTAGCCCACCTAACTGTCGACAATCTGTGAGCTATTATGAAGGAAGTCCTACCGTGCAGCAGAGTCTTCAGAGCCGTCTGTATGAGTTTTTCTGTCTCGGGATCGATGTTGGACGTAGCTTCGTCTAGAATGAGTATCCTAGGATCGGCTAGTATGGCCCTGGCAAAGGCAAGCAATTGGCGCTGCCCCGCCGAGAGGTTTGCGCCTCTTTCTGTAAGCTCAGAATCGAAACCATTAGGCATGTTCTGGATGAGTTCCTTGATACATGCGGCTTCAGCTGCTCTTTCCAATTCTTCCATGGTAGCATCAGGCTTCCCTACCAGTAGGTTTTCTTTTACGGTTCCAGAGAAAATCAACGTGTCCTGTAGAACTATACCTAACTGACGTCTATACGAGGGCAGCACCACCTTTTCTAGATCGTAGCCATCTACAGACACTTTTCCTGAGGACGGTGAATAAAACCTGGCAAGCAAGTTTATGATTGTGGTTTTCCCTGCACCAGTCGGGCCGACTAGGGCAACTGTTTCACCAGCCTCAACCCTAAAACTTACGTCTCTCAGAACAGGTTCCTCAGGTTTGTAGCCGAACGATACTTCATCAAAGACAACTTCCCCCTTTATGGTAGGAAGGTAGATAGTACCATGGGATCTATCTCGGCTTTCTCCAAGATTCATGGTACGGTTTGGGGCTGAAATCAGAACAGTATTAGGCTCGGTGTCTGAAAACGCATTGCCAAGGGAATCTTCCAGCCCGGATATGTCCAACGCCCCTATTTCTGGCTGCAAGTCAAGTATGGTAAAGACCCTTTCCGCTGAGGCCATTGCCGAAAGAATCTGGCTCCAGAATCTTGAGAGTGTGCTTATGGGAGCCCAGAACTTGCCCAAATAGTTCACAAACGCCCAGACAAGCCCAATTGTCATAGTGCCCTTTAGCACCCCATTGGCACCATACCATATAACTATGGCTGTCCCGATGGCCCCAATAACGTCAGTGAGGGGCCAAAATGCCTGGTCTAGACGTATAGCCTTCATGTATGAATTGAGGTATTGCTGGTTGTACTTCCGAAAAGTCTCGCTATTTGCCTCTTCACATCCATAGGCTTGGATGACTACCAAGCCTTGTACTGTCTCATTTAGGTGAGCATTTATGCTTCCAGTTGCCTTTCTAGTTTCTCCCCAGGCGTCCTCAAGGACCCATCTCACCTTGGTCAACACAAATGCTAGAAAAGGCACGGTGATAAAAGACATAAGGGCCATCTTCCAGTCTAGGTATACCATTATGCCTACTATTCCGAAGAGGGAGATTACCTGGGTTATCATATTGACCATTCCTGAGGCCGCCAGGTTGCCTATGTGGTTCACGTCGTTTGTAATGCGCGAAACTATCTTTCCTACGGGTCTATGGTCAAAGAAAGAAAACGGTAGCGTTTCAATGTGAGCAAACAAGTTCTGACGCAAATCATAGAGGACCTTTTGCCCCAGAAAATTGAGCTTTTTTATCTGGGTACGTGACGCGAAAAGTTGGACTGTACGGAGCACAACAAGCGTAGAAAGTACCACTACAAGCGTTCTTCCATCCTTGTTCGTGACACCGTCATCTATGGCTTTTTTGAACAGAAGAGGTTCAACAAGGCCGATTACGATGCCTATCAAAGTGAGCAGTGATACTGTAACTACAGTTTTCTTGTACGGAGCAGCGTAGCCTAGGATCCTTTTTAGATAATCAAAGTTAAAAGGTCTCTCCTCGGCATCTTCTTCGATTAAGTCGAGATCGTATTCTGACATGTGTTCGCGAACAGTTTGCAGCAATAGACAAGAACTTTATGGCTACCCACGCTGCCTTTCGCTTAGCATCTCCCTTCTGAAGTGTCTTCTTCTAGTTGAAGTTCCAGAGACGCAGCCTCTCTCTGGGCTAGTTCGATGTTGAGGGCCCGGCCGACGTCTTCTTCGGCAAACTGGCTCTCAAAAAGATTCCTGTAGAACCCGGGCTGAGCCAAAAGCTCCAGGTGAGTCCCAATTTGGGCTATACGCCCTCTGCTTAGGATCACGATCTTGTCCGCCCCTCTAATAGTTGACAACCTCTTTGCTATTACTATAGAGGTCCGTCCTTCCATGACTTCATTCAGGTTCTCTTGGATGAGAGATTCAGTCTCCGTGTCGACGCTTGATGTAGCTTCATCTAAGATGAGTATCTTTGGGTTCATCAAAAGGGCTCTGGCCAGGGCCACCCGTTGTTTTTGACCGCCTGAAAGGCCGACTCCTCTTTCTCCCAGTTCCGTATCGTATCCCTTAGGGAATTCCATTATGAATGAATGGGCTTGAGCAAGTTTGGCTGCTTCCATGACTTCTTCTAGCGAAGCATCCGGCTTACCCAAGGAGATATTATCCCTCACAGTGGCAGAAAACAGGAAGTTCTCTTGAAACACAATGCCTATGTTTCTCCGCAAGGATTTCAGAGAAACCTCTTTTATGTCGTGACCGTCTAGGATGACTCTCCCAGATGTAGGGTCTACGAACCTTGGTATCATGTTCGCTAACGTAGATTTGCCTGAACCTGTCCCTCCTACGATGGCGACCGTTTCGCCAGGCAGTATCTCAAAACCAATATTATCCAAAGTCTTTCTATGGTCTCCGGGGAAGGAGAAAGACACGTTTTCAAACACCAAGTGGCCTTCAACTTCATAGAGGTCAATGGGAGACGCGCAGTCGCGTATCTCAGGTTCCTCATCGAGTATTTCAAAAAGACGAGGCGCAGCCGCCAAAGCCTGTTCCGCCATGTTTACAAGCCATCCTAGCATACGTACAGGGTAAATCAGGCTCCAGATAAGAGAATAGAAAGCAAACAAGGTTCCCATGCTCATTTGCTCTGTAAGCACAAGGTAACCACCGTATCCGACCATAATGACTACAGACATATCGCTCAGAAAGTCCAACATAGGCTGGGCCTTCGCCTCAATATTCGCCCGTTCCATATTGGCGCTATAATGCTCAAAGTTCTTCCTTGCGAACTTCTCGATTTCGCCAGGTTCATGGGCAAACGCTTTGATTACTCTTATCCCAGTTATGTTCTCTTGAAGAGTCTCAGTCAGCTCGCCCATTCTTTCTCTTACATGTTTCCACGCAGGTCTTATTGCTTTGTCGAACCGCAAGACTGTCCTGAACAAAAGTGGGAACGTCAAGACACTTGCGAGCATAAGACGCCAATTCAGATAGGCCAAATATGCGCTTACTCCGAGAGCCATAGCTATCATATTTGCCAGGAGCAGGGCGCCCCACCCGATAAAGTTCTGGACCGAGTCAACATCGCTTGTAAGCCTAGCCATCACCTGCCCGGTTCCCATCGTCGAAAAATAGGATGGGGGGAGTGTCTGAAGGTGATCGTGGACATCTTGTCTTATTTTGAATATGACTTTTTGACCAATGAGTTCAGACAGATACCACTGCACGTAAAGGACTGCTCCTTTTACGCATGCGACTCCAACGAAACCGAGGGCCAGAACAGAAAGCAAGTCAAGGTCTCCATTGGGTATGGCAGTATCTATTATCCTTCTGAGCAGCATGGCCGGAGACATCTCCAAGACGGTAGATGCCAGCATAGCCAGAGCCACAATAGCCAAAAGGAGCCAATGTGGCTTTAGGTATCCAAGAAGTCTTCTTAGATTCGACATGATACGTTTGCTCCTTTGATTGAGTGCATTTAAGTCTGTGAACTAGGGCAATAGACAAAGACGGTAGTGCTTCGGGAAATCTGTTGAGTGTATTGGTTTACTTCTTTCCGGCGCGTCGAATAGACACAAAAGCACAGAAAAAAGAAGGGTCTTAGTGACGCAGGCCCAAGCCAATCGGGCGATCATTTAGAAGATGCTAGTTGAAGATGAGCACAGTTTCAACTCCTCAGACCAAACGCAATACGTGAATGCAAAGACATAAATACCATGGATCGCCATATATTGCAATAGGAGAAGTAGGGGGGACGGCACTTTTTGCTTCAGAGAACCTCCGGAGGCCAGTTTCTTCAGGTCCGGAGGTTCTCCTAATGCACTAGATTCTCAACTCTCCCGAGACTGTAGCTCTTTTATGAGCATATCCAAAGTCTGTTTGGCGTCTCCTAGGAGCATGTACACATGGTCCATCTCGTAAAGAGGATTATCTACTCCTGAGTAGCCAGGATTTGTGTCTAGGTTGCACACGATGACGTGTTTGGCCTTATCCACATCCAAGACTGGCATGCCGTATATAGGCGTACCTTCTGCCGTGTTCGCCGCAGGGTTAACCACGTCACATGCCCCTACTACTATGGCTACGTCAGTTTCGGCAAATTCAGGATTTATGTCATTCATCTCACATAGTTTTTCGTAAGGAACGTCCACTTCGGCAAGGAGGACGTTCATATGTCCAGGCATCCTTCCCGCCACAGGGTGAATAGCAAACTTCACCTCAGTACCCCTATCTTCTAGGATATCCATAAGCTGCTTCACTTGTGACTGGGCTTGCGCAAGTGCCATGCCGTATCCCGGAACAATGATTACCTTCTTGGCTTCTGCCAAAACTTCGCCCGGAGTCTTCTTGCTGCTTGTAGTAGATGCAGCAGGTTCTTGAGAACCGCCCGAACGCAGGTTTTGTATGAGCATATCCAAAGTCTGTTTGGCGTCTCCTAGGAGCATGTACACATGGTCCATCTCGTAAAGAGGATTGTCTACTCCTGAGTAGCCAGGATTTGTGTCTAGGTTGCACACGATGACGTGTTTGGCCTTATCCACATCCAAGACTGGCATGCCGTATATAGGCGTACCTTCTGCCGTGTTCGCCGCAGGGTTAACCACGTCACATGCCCCTACTACTATGGCTACGTCAGTTTCGGCAAATTCAGGATTTATGTCATCCATCTCACATAGTTTCTCATAAGGAACGTCCACTTCGGCAAGGAGGACGTTCATATGTCCAGGCATCCTTCCCGCCACAGGGTGAATAGCAAACTTCACCTCAGTACCCCTGTCTTCTAGGATATCCATAAGCTGCTTCACCTGTGACTGGGCTTGCGCAAGTGCCATGCCGTATCCCGGAACAATGATTACCTTCTTGGCCTCTGCTAAGACTTCGCCCGGAGTCTTCTTTTCGGGATTCTCTGGTTCGGGAGCTACCTGTTGAGGTTTTTGGGCCGCAGGGGCTTTTCCTTTTGCTTCCTTTGGAGGCGCGGCAATTGCTCCGCTCAGAACATTGGCCAAAGAGCGGTTCATCGCTTTGCACATAATCTGGGTAAGGATTAGCCCCGACGCTCCGACTATGGCGCCTACTGCCACAAGCAAGGGCTCCGAAATTGTAAATCCTACTATCGAACCAGCCAGACCTGAAAACGAGTTCAGCAAAGATATGGTAATTGGCATGTCTGCGCCGCCAACTCGAATGGCGAAAAGCACGCCATAGGTTAGAGACAAGACCAAGATCAAGACTGAGACAGGTAATGCGGCCGACTCCATGCCAAGCGTAAGGGCTGCGAGGATCAGCATCACAATAATGCTGCCATTTAAGAGCAGATTGTGATTTCTGAGCACAATTGGCTTTTGAGTCATACGCCGGTCTAGCTTTGCCGCCGCTATCAGACTGCCACTGAACGTCAGCCCACCAACGATAAGACCCAGCTGTCCTGCGATCTTATTGAAAGCGGGGAGACTACCGTAGCTGTCTATAATTTCCGCAAGTGCGACAAGTGCAGAAGCTCCTCCGCCTAGTCCATTCAAAAGGGCCACCATCTGAGGCATTTGTATCATAGTTGCTCTAACTGACATGATGTAACCTACAACGCTGCCGATGGCCATCGCTATCCACAGTAACGAAGCGTTTAGAATCTTGTTCTTCCACAGCACCAGCACAATAGCAGCCAGCATACTAAAAGCACTCAACCTGTTGCCTCGTACGGCGGTTTTTGGCGAACTCATCCACTTAATGCCAAGGAGGACCAATCCTGCTAGAACTATTGAAACTACTACGTATACCGGATCCATCTCGACACCTCGTTTACCTAATTCTTGAACATTCTTAGCATGCGGTCCGTAACCAAAAACCCACCTACTAGGTTGATGCAGGCGAGAACTATGGCAATAAATGCAAGGATTTTGCTCCCTATGTGTGCAGCGAGGGCAGCAGAAACCAGCGAGCCTAGAATGGTTACTCCCGAAATGGCGTTAGTGCCCGACATCAGAGGTGTATGAAGCAAAGATGGGACTTCTCTTATAACAACATACCCAAGCCAGGACGCGACCGCGAATATTGCCACATTCAAAAGGGCTTCCATATCGCCCACTCCTTTAATTCTTAGTTAAGACCCATCGCCTCTCTGGCTCCGGCGTGGACCAGTTCCCCGTCTTTGCAGACCAGCGATGATGCTATTATCTCATCTTGCAAATCAATGACTACTTTACCGTCCTTGATGAAGGAAGCAACGTAATTCAATATGTTCCTAGAAAACATCATAGTTGAGCTAACAGGGACCATACCAGGAATGTTCTTGGTGCCATCTATGCTGACTCCATACTTTTCTATGATCTCTCCACCTGCTGTGAGCTCGCAGTTTCCGCCCTGGTCAATAGCAACGTCGACTATTGCAGAACCAGGCTGCATCTTCTTAACCATTTCTTCGGTGATAAGTATGGGAGCAAGCCTTCCAGGTACGAGGGCGGTAGCTATTACAATATCTGACTTTATTACGGTTTCTCTAATTGCCTCTCGCTCTTTGAGAAGCCACTCTTCGGGAAGATGCTTTGCATAGCCTCCATCACCAATTGCTATCTGCGCTGGTACTCCTGTATCGATGACTTTAGCGCCTAGACTCTTAGCGTGTTCTGCTGCCTCAGGTCTTATGTCTACTGCATATACTACAGCGCCCAGTCGCTTAGCTGTGGCTACTGCTTGAAGACCTGCAACACCTGTGCCAAGCACTGTCACATTGGCAGGGGGAACCGTGCCTACTGCTGAGCCTATCATCGGTACGAACTTGGGAAGACGGTTTGCTGCCATAAGCACAGACTTGTAGCCCGCAACGGTACTCATGGATGTAAGAGCGTCCATTGACTGGGCTCTTGAGATTCTTGGAATGCCATCCAATGTGAGTCCTATGATGCCCTTAGATGCCAGATTCTTGACCATCTCGTGGTTTGCTGGGGCAGCCGGGTGTAAGAACGTAACAATTACTTGACCGGCATGCATCATATCGACCTCGTGCTTGTTTTTTGCAGAATTGAAGAGCGGCTCTTTCACTTTGAGGATCACATCTGCCAATTCAAAAACTCTTTCGGCATCTTCGATGATCTCGGCTCCGGCCTTTGCATATTCCTCATCCGTGAAATATGCTCCTTCACCGGCACCTTTTTCTACTAGTACGCGAGCACCTTCTTGGACCATCTTTGAGACTGTTTCCGGAGTCGCTGCAACACGCCTTTCTCCGTGCATAATCTCTTTTGGTACTCCGAAGGTCAAACCCTTGAACTGCATAACCATAACCTCCTTGGATTTATATGAACCTATTTTTGGGACTGTAATTTTTGTGTGGTGACCTTGTCTCGAAACCTGCAACAAAAACGATATAGAGATCACCAATATCGAAACTCCCTTCTATATAATACAGTAAGAATCCTTTTTTTCGAACACTTTTGGAGGACTTAGGGAGGACCGTGGAACCATTGCTCGCCTGTGCGCGCGGAGGTGCTGCTTGTCATAGGTTTCATGTAAGAGGTGCCCGGATGTCTTCTCGTTGAGGTATCATACAAAAGAAACGTCATTTGATGTTCTCTTCTCGCAGGCTGTAGACGAATAGAGTATTATAACCTAGGTACCGGTTATAAATCTGGTTACATGTCAAGGGTTTGTGGGAGATGCAGACAGAGTCATTTGGCTCTTATTTAGGAGCTGACTACTCGCCGAAAGGGATGGGGTTGTGTCCAAGAGGAGTATGGCCCGTGCCACAACGATTGTGATGGTTTTGGGGATTATCTCCAAAATCATGGGTTTTGTCCGCGAGCAGCTAATAGCGTGGTTTTTTGGTGCAACAGGTTCTACCGATGCGTATCTGGTAGCACTAGCCATACCCACTGTGCTCGTGGGGCTGATTTCGAATCCGATTTCAACAACGTTTTTGCCTGTATTTTCCTCATACCTTAATTCGGGAGACCGAAAAACTGCGTCCAGAGTCGCTTCATCAGTCATTACTCTTTCAGTCGGCGCGTTCTTTATCATAGGCGTTGTGTCCATCCCGTTTGCTCCGACCTTGGTGCGCATTTACGCGCCTGGGTTTTCGGGGGAATTGTTCAGTAACGCTGTCGTCCTGACAAGACTGTTTTTTCCTGCTTTTTCATTACCTTTATTGGCAGCTTTATTCAAGGCTATCTTGAATTCCCACAAAGAATTTACTATCCCTGGGATCGGCCCTTTCGTCCAGAACCTCACGATAGTCGCTCTGGTAGCTCTTTCAGCGCCTACACTAGGGTTATTTGCTCTAGCAATTGGTACTATAGCTGGTTACCTGGTCCATGTTTTGGTGCAGGTTCCTGCGGTCAGGAAAACAGGCTTGGAACTTAAGTTTTCCATAGAAATGAACGAAGGTACGAAAAAGATGTTGCGCCTATCAGTACCCTTGGTCTTAGGAGGATTGGCGACCCAGCTGTGCTTAATGGTTGACAAGAATTTGGCTTCCAGGCTTCCTTCAGGTTCTATATCGGCTCTTGGGTTTGCCGACCGACTAAGGTCACTTCCCATGGATCTCTTTATTGCTGCCGTCGTCACCGTAATTTACCCGTCACTTTCCGAGATGTGGGCACGTCGTGATAAGTCGGGTATGGGCGACACGTTGCTCACAGGGATAAGATATGCAATGTTTTTGTGCATTCCCTCTGCGATAGGCTTAATTGTATTGTCGCAGCCATTGGTGCGTTTGGCTTTTGAAAGGGGAGCGTTTACATCTCAAGCGACCTTGCTGACTGCAAGCGCAGTCTCTGTTTATTCTGTTGGGATCGTTGCTATGGCCCTATCTAGGCTGATTGGAGTCGCTTTCTATTCAACCCAGGATACGTGGAAACCTGTGCTCCTGGCTCTGGCGACCTCAGGCTTGAACATCCTCCTGAATTTTGCCTTTGTACAGCCCCTGGGGCACATAGGTTTGGCGCTTGCGAATGTGATTTCTACATGGGTGGGAGCTATAATAGGCCTATGGATGTACACAAAGTACATATCCGGGTTCTCATTAAAGGATCTCATACAATCGGCTCTCAAGATTCTTCTTTGTTCAACTCTGATGGGCGCATTTGCCTGGACTGGGGCTCACTATTCAGGACTTATGGCCGGCACGGGCGATATGAAAAAGGACTTGCTGTTGGCTGTTTTGGTCTTAGGCGGTTCAGTCCTTGTATACCTTGTATCAGCAATGGCCCTGGAGTGTGAGGAGGTTGTGCTTGTACGTGGTCTTTTTAGGGAAAAACTGAGTCGCCGGAAGGATGTTTGATATTCAACGGACAAATCTATTGAGCAGAGACAGCCGATTCTGCTCAGGAAAGGGGAGTCAACTTATGAGACCTATAACTTCAGATGACCTTTATGCTATCAAATGGGTGAGAGATCCTCAAATATCCCCCGATGGAACAAAAGTCTTGTTCGAGCTAAAGGAGGTTACGCCTGAAGGGGAACTCAAGGGGTACAATACCCACATATGGATATTCGAAAACGGCAAGGCACGTCAGTTTACGTCAGGTGGCAAGAACGACACAAGCGCAAGGTGGTCTCCATGTGGGAAGGAGATCAGTTTTATTTCAGATCGTGATGACAAGAACCAACTATACGTTCTATCGCTAGATGGCGGCGAAGCCCAGAAACTTACTTCGATGAAAAATGGTGTAAACGAGTATGCTTGGTCTCCGGATGGCAGAAAAATTGCGTTCTGCGCTCTTTTGGACAGTAAAGCCGAAAAAGAAACTGACGAGGGAAAAGAAAAGGTGATGCCTACCTCAGACGTCAGGGTGGTAAACAATATTAGATATAAAGCGAACGGGAAAGGGTTCCTGCCTGAAGGAAATTCTCAGATCTTCGTTTTGGATGTTGATTCCAGAGAAGTCACCCAGATTACACAAGGGCCATATGATTGCAAGGAGCCTGCGTGGTCACCTGATGGATTGTCAATTGTGTTTGTGTCCTCCCGGTTTGAGGATAACGAATTGTCCTCAGTTAGAGACCTTTGGACTATTTCGTCAAGCGGAGGTCCTATGCAGAAGTTGACATCAAGCGACGCCGTTCTTTATTTCCCTTCGTGGTCTCCCGACGGTGAATACATAGCTTGCTATGGACACGACAACGAGTACAACGGAGCCACGGTTACCTGCGTATGCGTTATTGCTTCACAAGGGGGTCCACTGAACTTCATAACAAAGCCGGCTGAGATTGGTGTCGGCGATTCGGTCTCTACAGATATGGCTTCCGGGTCAAGTCCCAGACCGGCCTGGTCTCCCGACGGTAAGAAAATCTTCTTCAGTGCTCTAGACCATGGAAGATGTTCTCTTTACACTGTCGGGCTTGAGACAGGCGAAATCAGAAAACTTACGCATGGCGACTCTTCCATTTATGGGTGGAGTAAGGCTGACGATTGCGATAAGTTTGCGCTAAGCGTCACTTCTCCGGAAGTGGTAGGCGATATATGGATGCTCGACTTAGGCTCTAGGGCAGTCAGGCATGAAAACCCGGTCATAGGGAGCTTAGACGGATTGGGACTTTTTTCTAGGCTCACCGACTTCAACAAGAACTTTCTCGAGTCTGTGTGTTTGAGCTGTCCCGAAGAGGTTGAGATTTTGGGGCGGGACGGTCAGAAGCTGCAGGCTTGGATCATGAAACCCATAGGTATCCAAGAAGGAAACAAATACCCACTAGTCCTTGAGATTCACGGTGGCCCTCATGTTTCATTTGGTTTTAGCTTCTTCCATGAGTTTCAAGTATTGGCTTCACGGGGATATGGCGTCATGTTCGGAAACCCAAGGGGAAGTACAGGTTACGGTCAGGAGTTTGTAGCTGCCACTCACCATGATTGGGGTGGTAAGGACTTTGAAGATATCATGTCCTTTGCAGACTATGCAGCTAGCGTTCCTTGGGTGGATACTGAACGTATGGGTGTCACAGGGGGAAGCTATGGAGGCTACATGACCAACTGGGTGGTAGGACACACGAATAGGTTCAAGGCTGCAGTCTCTCAACGCAGCACGTGTAATCGCTTTAGCCAGTTTGGTACCAGTGACGCAGCATATATGAATAGCGAGTTTGAGTTTGACGGTAATCCTTGGGACAATCCAATGGCCTATCTAGATAGGTCACCGATTATGTATGTCCGGAACGTAGAGACGCCGCTTCTGTTGGTTCACAGCGAGCAAGACCTAAGATGTCCTATTGGCCAAGCCGAAGAATTCTTTGTGGCTCTTAAGAAACTCAAAAAGACTGTTGTTATGGTGAGATTCCCCGGTGAAAATCACGAACTGTCGCGTTCAGGAAAGCCCAAGCACAGAGTTGAGAGGCTCGAGTATATTCTAGCCTGGTTTGATAGATACATTGGTCCCGTGAGCGGCGACTACACAATGCGGTTGGCGAGCCAGGCAGACGTAGTCGTAAACCTCCCGATGTAGGCTAGAAGGAAAGATTAGATGTGAAGAAATCTTCTAGAAAGTACCGGGCGAGCGAGTTGTGGGGCTACCATGAGCCTACTGCTAGTGAGATCAGACTAGAAAAGGGCCTCAAGAAGGCGGGAATCAAGTTTGAAAGGGAGGTCCCAATAAGACAGTTTACGTGTGATTTTCTAATAGACGATTGGCTCATTGTCGAGGTAGATGGGGAAAGCCATGTCACGTCGTCGCGCCTTGCAGAGGATCCGAGTAGGCAGAAGATATTGGAGAGCGCAGGGTTTACTGTTATGCGAGTTCGAGCCATGGACCTGTCTTACGAGGCAGGCCTAAAAGAGTGCGTAAAGAGAATCAAACGCTATGTGGAAAAGGGGCCGCCTGGGTCTGAGCAACAAGGGTTTCAAAACATCCACCTGAAGACACAAGTTGAAAAAGCCAGACGCGACCTTGCGGACCGGGCGAGAGAACAAGGTGAAAGGGAAAAGAAGAAGCGCGAGCTGCAGGCTGAAAGATATTATGGCAAAGGCGATGAGGATCCATTCAATGACCCTACCTCGTCGGAGTGCATGGATGATTATTTCGGCACCGACGAATCGGATTTCGCGGCCATGTTGGAAGAGTATGATTGGAGCAAGGTTGCACCGAAAGATGAGTGCGAAAGAAGGGGAAATTCAAAGAAGCATCCTAAATCATAGGCATACCTGCGGGGAGGTGACTAAGAAGTGCTTTACTTGATGGTGATTCTGCTTCTGATCGTGGTAGTATTTGCTCTTCAGAATGCCCAATTGGTGAGTATTAGTTTTCTTGGATGGGGCACATCTGTTAACCTGGCTTTGGTGATTTTGGTTTCTCTATGTGTGGGCCTGGTCGTCGGCGCACTCTGGAGCTGGTTCAAAGGCGGAAAGGCAAGAGGCGAGGTCAAGGATCTGAAAAAAGAGATCGAGGCTCTTGGCACGAAGATTCAGAATTTGGAAAATCAGCTCAAAGTCGAGACGGAAAAGGCTAGAAAGATGATTGAACAAGCCCAGAGATCGGAGACTGAGAACAAACGATATGAAAGTTGATCGCGTTTTTTCCAATAGGGCCCCGTCCATGAAGGTAAAAGGAGAAATTGGCGAATGGAAATGTGCGCCGCTTTTTGATGCGGGGCCTATCAAAGATCTCTCAGAACGGCTAGGAATCTCCTCCGAGATAGCTTCGTTTTTGCTAAGGCGCTCTGGAGGTTCAATTCACAGTGCGCAGAATCTGTGGGCGGGTAAATGTGACCTTCCATACGTCAGGGGGTTGCCAGGAATTGAGCAAGCCATTGATAGAATAGGATTGGCGATAGATACTAATGAGCATGTGTTGATTTACTCGGATTTTGACGCCGACGGCGTGACATCTGCGGCCATACTCAAAGAAGCGCTGGAGCGGGCTGGAGCGCACAGAGTATCCGTGTTTTTGCCGTCGAGGTTTGAAGATGGGTACGGATTTCACGCTCACTTGATGAGGGAGTTTGCTGAAGCAGAGGTAGGGTTAGTTATAACAGCAGATTGCGGAATTGTAGCAAGTGAAGCTTGCTCTGAAGCCAGGAAATTTGGTATTGACGTGATAGTGACTGACCACCATAAGATCGGCGATAGTCTGCCTGATGCTCTCTGCATAATAGACCCTTGGTTACCTTCTTGGAAAGGCTTCGAATTGCAGGATTTGAGCGGTGCTGCAGTAGCTTATCTATTGGTCTGGGGATTGCTCGAAAAGAGAAATCTCATTGATGAGATAGAACCTGACTGGGCAACTGACCTCCTTACCCTTTCCATAGCTGGAGATGGACAGCCTGTTACAGGTCTCAACCGGGCCTGGGTAAAGAAGGGGCTTACTTCAATAGAAAATAGCAGCAGACAGGGAATACTTGCACTTCTCCTGGTTTCAGGCTTGGCCGAACTGAGAACGGATCTGCCCCAAAACTGTGCGGTGCGCGAACCAGAGCAGGGTCTTCGCGAGTACCTCCTCAAGATTCTCGATGAGGGTACTATGGGCACTACTGATCTGAAACAGTCTCTTGTCTTAACAGACATCGACTATGAGCGCGACGTAGTGTTTGGCCTTGTTCCGAGGATAAACGCTGCTGGTAGGATGGGGCATCCCATCGACGCATTTGACCTTCTTTGCAGCAACGACATAGATAGATGTCTTGGTCTAGCGTTGGAATTGGAAGGACTTAACGAAGAGCGTCGGAAAACTGAATCGATTGTGCTTGAAGAGTGTTTTAAGGAGTTAGAAAAGTACGAGGCCTATTGTGCAGTTCCCGGTGACGACACTGATCTGCCTCTGGAAGGGACCGGTATTTCTGAAAATGCGGCTTTGGACCAAAACTATTCGCGATACTCAGTGTTTGCTCATAAGCCTTCGTGGCATGAAGGGATAATAGGTATTGCCGCTTCACGGGTGAGGGATGCATACAAAAGGCCGTGCGCTCTTGTAGGCGGCGATGGGCCTGTATTCAAAGGCTCAGTAAGAGGCGTAAGTGGATTCAATGTGTATGAGTCTTTGTCTATGTGCAAAGACCTCCTTGTTTCGTTTGGAGGGCATGAGGGAGCGGCAGGATTCTCTATTGACGAAAAGAGTATACCCGGTTTCATCGAAGCATTTGAACAAGCATGTGAACATGGTTTTCAGGGTGTTTCAATGGAGCAGTCTGTATATTTGGATGGGATGCTACGCATCGACGAGGCTACGGGCGATTTCCTCAATTCGTGTTTGCGTCTAGAACCTTTTGGCAGAGGCAACCCTGTGCCCGTGTTTGGGATTTCGGATTGCAAGATTACTGGTGCTAGGCTTTTGGGCAAAAGCATGAACCATCTCGAGTTACTTGTAGACGCCGGAGAGCCTCTGCGTTTTATATGGTTTGGTGCGGGCGAAAGAGCGGTAGATGTCTGTTTTTCCGGGAAGTGTGATGTTGCTTTCAGCCCGGCGAGGAATACATATAATGGGAAACAGAGTGTCTCACTGCAAGTCAAGGACGTACGTCCAGCACGGAGCCTTTTGGGTCACAGATACGATGGTATCTCCAAATACATTTCTGGGTCCTTCCCTACTTTGGTATATACGTGGAGCAAAGATGCAGCTTCAAGCATATACGTTGCTCTTAGCCGGGCGGGTCTAGATCCTAAACTTCATCTCAAGGGACAGTGCAAGAGTCTTGCTCATGATGCCGCATATGTGCTCAAACAGAGGAACGGGCTGGTTGTATCGACCTATCCCTGGGATCTGCTAAACGAGGGTAAAAGTAGTGGTGTAGAGTTGATTGTAGCACATGGTCCAGTTTCGCAAGTCTCTCGCGAAGAGTTGGTCCGCTTGGCTCGGTTGCCACACGTACGCGTAGTTGATACTGACGAGTATGTTGAGGATGCGAGAAGATGGATGAGGTGTCTATTCCCTGGTAAGGAAGACATGGAGAAATTGTGGAGCGCCTTTGTCCAAAAGAGCCTGGGAGGCTCAATCCCAGTTTGGAGTACCAACCCTATTGATCTGGATAACCTAGGCGACTTTGAAGAACTATCGTTTGAACAAAAGCTCCTTCTCGTGAGATCGTGCATTTCCATTATGATCGAGCTAGGGATGCTATCATATGGCTGTGTGGACAAAGTACCGGTTGCGGTGCTTCATAGACCCAAAGGGAAAGTGAGTCTAAAAAGATCGGTCACTTACTCCTGCGGGCTCAGGATCCGTGATGCTGGCCTATGTGATCTTGCTGAATTCCCAGAACTCGGTAGAGTCTGAACTAGGTATTGAGGAAGCAGCCACAGTATTTCTGTGTGAGTGCGATATGTAAGGGAGGAACACTAGATGGAACAAGACTTCCAGACTGAGATATTAAAATACATTCGTGTAATACCCGATTTTCCTACAAAAGGAATTAGTTTCAAGGACATAACCCCTCTTTTGAGAAATGGCGAAATGTTTGGCAAATCTATCGATGCCCTCAAAGACGCTTGCAGTGACCTGGACTTTGATATAATAGTTGCACCCGAAGCACGAGGCTTCATAGTTGGAAGCGCCCTTGCATATGCCATGGGCAAAGGTTTCGTCCCTGTTAGGAAGAAGGGCAAACTGCCGTGGCATACCATAAAGGGTTTCTATGACCTAGAGTACGGAACTGATACAGTTGAGATCCACGAGGATGCTGTTGAACCAGGGCAAAAAGTGCTTGTGTTAGATGATCTCCTTGCTACCGGCGGAACGATAGGTGCTACCGTAGACCTAGTAGAAAACCTCGGAGGTAAAATAGCAGCTGTGGTGTTCCTGATTGAGTTGACTTATATACCCGGTAGGGAGAGCCTTTCAAAGAAAGGATATGACATTATCTCGGTTGTCAAACTGGACGAATAGGTTTCGCTTCAGAGCACAGAAACTACAGCTGCAGGTTACGGCACAATAAGCAAATCACGGGTCGTAAAATGTATCTTTGGTGGTATAATTAGATAATAAATGTTGAGTGAACTACGCGACAAAAGGTCTAGAGGGCGACATTGGGTTCAGCAGGTACGAGCCAGAGATGTCGCCTTTGTGAAAGCATAATCAAGGAGTGAATGCTTGAGCTGTGGTAATTACTAAGATCACCGACGATATTGGGTCTTATCTAACAGACCAGGAGAAACAGCTGGTTGAAAGGGCCTATGCTTTTGCAGCTACAGCTCATTCTGGTCAGTATCGGGCGTCTGGGGAAGAGTTCATAGAGCATCCTCTGGCAGTAGCTCGGATATTGTCGGAACTTGAAGGCGACGCTGAGACGTTGGCTGCAGCTTTGTTACACGATGTGGTCGAAGATACCCCTGTGACTCTTGAGGACATACGGCAGGAATTTGGGCCGGAGGTGGCAAGGCTCGTAGACGGTGTGACCAAGCTCAGCAGGATACAGTTTCATTCGCGCGAGGAAGAACAGGTATCTAATCTACGAAAGATGTTTCTTGCCATGGCGGAAGACTGGCGAGTTGTGGTGATTCGGCTTGCCGATCGTCTTCACAACCTTAGAACCCTCAATGCCTTGCCAAGAGAAAAACAGAAAAAAATAGCTGAAGAGACTTTGGAAATCTATGCGCCGCTTGCTCATCGCCTCGGAATCTGGCGCTTCAAGTGGGAACTTGAGGACTTGGGGTTTATGTACCTCTATCCTGAAGAGTACCACGCCCTTGAAGAGGAGATTGCCGCAAAGCAAGGCGAAAGGCAAGCAGAGGCTGCCATGGTGATAGATCGATTGCGCTCTAGTCTCCTAGGAGCCGGCATACATGCCGACGTTCAAGGAAGGGCGAAGAACCTCTACAGTATACATCGTAAGATGAAGACCCAGGGTAGGCAGCTTTCCGAAATCTACGACCTTCTCGCGGTAAGAGCCATAGTAGATACGGTAACCGATTGCTATGAAGCGCTAGGTATAGTCCATACACTGTGGAAGCCCATGCCCGGTCGGTTCAAAGATTATATTGCGATGCCCAAGCCAAATGGATATCAATCGCTCCACACTACTGTATTGGGACCATTGGGCGAGCCATTTGAGATCCAGATAAGGACAAAGGAAATGGACAGAACGGCCGAGTACGGGAGCGCTGCTCACTGGTTGTACAAAGAAGGCAAGGCAGACAAATCTTTTGACGAGAAAATGGCTTGGCTCCGTCAGCTTCTGGACTGGCAGCGGGAGATGACAGACGCCGGAGAGTTTATGGAAGCTCTAAAGATTGATGTCTTCAACGATGAGGTCTTTGTTTTTACTCCTAGAGGTGACGTCATTGACCTGCCGGTTGGTTCTACGCCTTTGGATTTCGCCTACAGGATTCACACAGACGTTGGACACCGCTGCACAGGTGCAAAGGTAAACGGGAAATTAGTTCCTTTGTCATACAAGTTGAACACAGGCGATATCGTAGAGATCTTGACGTCTCGTCATTCTACGGGTCCTAGTCGGGACTGGCTAGACATAGTGAAGACTTCTCAGGCCAGGTCTAAGATAAAGGCCTTTTTCAAGAAGCAAGTACGTGAAGAAGATCTTGCAAGAGGAAAATCCAGTCTGGAGAAGGAACTCCAGAAAATCGGTGTCAAGTGGGCCGATATCGACGATGCGGGCGTCTTTGAGAAAGTTCTGCAGAAGCTCAAATATCCTGACATGCAAAGTCTGTATGCTGCCATCTCATACGGGGGCATAAGTCCTGTTCACGTTGTCACCAAAATTAGGGATGAGATCCTGCGGACCGACCCATCGCTCTTGCCACAGAAAGAAGAAATTCCAAAGGTTGCACCAAAAAAGGCGAGAGGGCCCGAAGAAGCTATAGTTGTGAAAGGTATGAGCGATTTTCTTGTTCGCTTGGCTAAGTGCTGTGCGCCTGTGCCCGGTGATCCTATCATAGGGTATATTACAAGAGGTCGCGGCGTGACCATCCATCGGCTGGATTGCCCTACGATCCAGTCTCTGGACGATAACGAACGGTTTATTGAAGCTTCCTGGGGATCTGAAGTTAGGGCGTCATATCCTGTTGAGATAGTTGTAGAAGGTTACGATCGCCCAGGCCTTTTCGCCGACGTCATGTCTGTCATAGCGGATATTGGCTCCAATATTACAAAAGCTACGGCTAAAGGTGACTTGGATGGAATTGCAAGGATTACTGCCTTGTTTGACATACATGATCTAGACGAACTCAAGAGAGTGGCTTCTGAGATAAGGAAAATCAAAGGGATCATATCTGTTGACCGGGTTTTCGGAAACAGGAGGTAAAGGTGCGGGCAGTTTTTCAGAGAGTTAAAGAAGCGAGCGTGTCTGTTGGTTCTAAGGAGGTAGCGTCTATTGGTGCAGGCGGCCTTGTTTTCCTGGGGGTAGGCAAGGATGATACCGACAGAGACGTATCGTATATGGCCGACAAAATCGCTGGCCTTAGAGTATTTCCAGATGACGACGGCAAGATGAATCTGTCTTTGATAGACATATCAGGCGAAGTTTTGGTAGTGCCACAGTTTACCCTCTATGGCGATGTCAGAAAAGGAAAGCGACCCGGGTTTGACGCTGCTGCTCTCCCAGAAAAGGGCGAGGACTTCTACATGAAAGTCGTAGATGCTATTTCAGACATGGGCCTTACTGCAAAGACAGGTGCTTTCGGTGAACACATGGAAGTTCACCTTATAAACGATGGCCCCGTCACCATTCTTATCTCGAGCTCCAAAGAATTCTGAACGCCGTTTTGCCCACGAGATAGGTGTGTAATTCGGACGACGAATATTGTAATAGGAGGGCGGTCTTTTGGTGAAAGTGCAAAGGTTAGTCGTTGGTCCTCTTATGACCAATTGCTATATTGTATCTGACGAGGATGCACGCAAGTGTGCGGTTATAGATCCAGGTGGGGAAGGGGCAAAAATCCTCGAAACTGTGCAAGAAAATGGATTCGCCATTGAGTACATAATCTGCACTCATGGGCATCTTGACCATATCTATGAAGCAGGGTTCATACAGAGGAGATCAGGAGCACCCGTGGTGATAGGCGAGAAAGACAGACCTCTCCTTGAGGATCCGGGATGGATGGCAGCGCTCATGGATACGTCCGGCATGGTGAAAGTTGACGAATGTCTTGTCGTTAAGGAAGGCGACGCTATCGATATAGGTAGTATGCGCCTTGAAGTGCTTGAGACTCCAGGACATACGCCTGGCAGCATATCTTTGTACTATCCTGGCGGTTCGGCAGCAGAAGGTTCAGGTGCGCGCTCTCTAAGAGCATTGTTTTCAGGTGATCTGATTTTTCGTCTAAGCGTAGGGCGTACCGATTTTCCTGGTGGGGATATGGACATACTACTACGGAGCATTCGCAGCAAAGTATTATCTCTTCCTGACGAAACAGTTATTTACCCAGGACATAACCAAACTACCACCGTGGGCAAAGAAAGAACAGAAAATCCCTTTCTAGCCTAAACTGTGATATCTTATAGAAACAGGTTGGTAGACTATAATGCCATCGGGACTTAACAGGGAGTGATAGGTATGATAAAGGCTCCACGAGGGACAAAGGATATCTTGCCTCCTGAATCCAATAAATGGTCGCAAGTTGAAGCGCTTCTAAGAAGGCTTTCAAATATGTACAATTTTCAAGAGATACGTACTCCGATTTTTGAGCACACTGAGCTATTCACTAGGACAGTTGGGGAAAGCACAGATATTGTCCAAAAGGAAATGTATACTTTTGAGGATAAAGGTGGGAGGTCGCTGACTTTGAGGCCCGAGGGAACGGCGCCTGTCGTGAGGGCTTTTCTTGAACACGGCCTAGACGGAGGGGCTCTCCCAGTGAAGTTTTTTTATCTCGGACCTATGTTCCGCTACGAGAAACCGCAAGCAGGAAGATACAGAGAGTTCATGCAATTTGGTGTGGAGATCCTGGGCTCACCCTCGCCATTTTCTGACGTTGAAGTCATACAGATAGGGGTTAGGATAGCCGAGGAACTAGGACTTATTGGCACAACTTTGTTCATAAACACGATTGGATGCCCTTTGTGCCGCAAAGAATACAGAGAGGATCTTGTGAAATTCCTTTCGGAGAGGGTTTCGGATCTATGCCCAGACTGCCAGAGCCGCCTTGAAACTAATCCTTTGAGAGTTTTGGACTGTAAAAACCCTTCATGCCGTAAGGTAACTGCTCAGGCTCCGCAAATGCATGAGTACCTATGCGCCGAATGCCAGGAGCATTGGGATATGCTTAGGTCCATTCTCACTTCCATGGGTATGGAATACAAAGTAGATCCTACTTTGGTGAGGGGACTTGATTACTATACCAGGACAGTGTTTGAGATAAAATGGCCTCCTCTTGGCGCTCAAGATACGATTGTAGGCGGAGGGCGCTATGACGGACTTGTTGAGGAACTAGGCGGAAAACCTACCCCAGGCGTAGGTTTTGCATTGGGACTGGAAAGACTGTTATTGGCTTCTGATAAAGGGGAAAAACGAATTGATGCAAGTCCATCAGTTGACTGTTTTGTGGTGATTGCAACTGGCGACGATGAGGCCGTTTCCCGAGAGATCTCCCTCTGGGGATTTGAACTCCTTGATAATCTAAGGTCTCTTGGGGTGTCTTGCGATTTCGACCCGCTTATGAGGAGTGTAAAAGCGCAGATGAAGCAGGCAAATCGCGTTGATGCTCGATACGTCGTCATTCTCGGCGAGGAGGAGTTTAGAGATTCCAAGGTGTCTGTCAGATCGATGAGAGATGGATGGCAGAAGGAAGTCGCGCTCGACCAGGTGTTAGGCTTTGTGAAAGGGGAAATCTCAGGTGGCACAAATTGACAGCCAGCATAATAACAATAAGACACTAGACTTGATAACGGACCTAGAAGGGCTAAAGAGGACGTGCTACTGCGGTGAAGTGACCGAGCAGCGCGTAGGCTCTAGTGTTACGCTTATGGGCTGGGTGAATAAGCAGAGAGATCTCGGGGACCTTATCTTTATTGACCTTCGGGATAGGACGGGCATAGTGCAGGTAGTTTGTGATCCTGTTCGATCTCCGAATAGTTTTGAAACTGCGAAATCTCTGCGTTCCGAGTACGTAGTGTGTGTTTGCGGTGAAGTAGTAAGAAGAGCGGAAGGTAGAGAAAACCCCAACATTCCAACTGGAAACATAGAGGTTCTTGCCGAGACTATAGGTGTGTTCAACCCAGCAAAGACCCCGCCCTTTGTAATACGCGACGAAGCCGAACCCGACGAGGCAATACGCATGAAGTATAGATATATAGATCTTAGAAGATTACCTATGCTCAAAAACCTCGAGCTTAGACACGAGATCGTTTTATCTATGAGGAACTATCTTTCTGAGAAAGGGTTTTGGGAGATTGAAACCCCTGCCATGACAAGGAGTACACCAGAGGGCGCCAGGGACTACTTGGTGCCATCAAGGGTAGAGCCGGGTCATTTCTATGCTCTCGCTCAATCACCTCAATTATTCAAGCAGATGCTTATGGTCTCCGGTGTGGACAAGTACTATCAGATGGCTAGATGCTTCAGAGACGAAGACTTGCGAGCAGACAGGCAACCTGAGTTCACGCAGATAGATATCGAGATGTCTTTTACAGATGAAGAACAAGTGTTTGAACTTGTTGAGGGAATGATTAAGCACGTCTGGGAAGAAGTCCTGGAATCCGACTTGCCTGTTCCTTTCCCTAGGATGACCTGGGACGAGGCTATGGAGCGCTATGGCTCAGACAAACCCGACACCAGATTCGGGATGCAAATTCACGATCTCACAGATGTCTTGAGGGAGAGTGGATTTTCTGTCTTTAGGAATACTGTTTCTCAAGGCGGAACTATAAGGGCGATATGTGTTCCTGGGTGTGCCGGATTGTCGAGGCAGGAACTTGACAAGATTACAGATGAAGCAAAAGAATTCGGTGCAAAAGGCCTTGTATCCATATCATATTTACCGGAGGGCCAGATAAAATCGCCTGCGAAAAAGCACCTGGCCCAAAATGAGATTCAAGTCATAGCGGAAGTCCTTGAAGCAAAAGAGGGCGACCTTGTGCTCATAGTTGCCGACGAATTTGAGGTAGCCGTTACAGTCTTGGGTAGGATGAGAAAGAGTTTTGCTCAGCGCCTAGATTTGATTCCAGAAGGGTTGACAAACTTCCTCTGGATTACTGAATTTCCGCTTCTGGAAAAAAACCAGAAGTTAGGGCAATGGCAAGCAGCTCATCATCCGTTTACGAGCCCTTGCACGAGGCATCTTGACCTTTTGGACAAAAGAGGCGACTCGGTTAAGAAGCAAATCAGGGCTAGAGCATATGACCTAGTGCTCAATGGAGTCGAGCTCGCTTCCGGTTCCATACGTATACATAGAAGGGATGTCCAAGAGAAGGTATTTGACCTTTTGGATATCTGTATTTCTGAAGCCAAAGAGAAGTTTGGCTTTCTACTAGATGCTTTTGAGTATGGGGCTCCACCCCACGGAGGAATAGCTTTTGGACTGGATAGATTTGTCATGTTAGTGGTAGGTGCAAGTACTATACGCGACGTCATAGCTTTTCCTAAAACTACCAAGGGGAGTTGTCTACTTACCCAGGCGCCATCAGAAGTAGCCCCCGAACAGTTACGAGAGCTTGGCTTGTGTAGGCTGAAGGACAAATCATCTGACGCCGAGATAAAGACAGACGAACGGAAATCACAATGATTACCGGAGGGTCAGTTTAGTGTCATTTTCAGATGACAGCGCCATAGTCGAAAAGGCGGCTAAAGGCGATATGGAAGCTTTTGAAGCTCTTGTAACAGCTTATGAAAAGAAGCTGTACAATCTAGCTTATCGGCTGGTGTCTGACAGAGAAGATGCGCTAGATATTGTTCAGGAAGTTTTTCTAAAAGTATACCAAGCCCTTCCCGATTTTCGCGGCGATAGCCAGTTTTCAACCTGGGTATACAGAGTGTGTGTTAATACTTGTCTTGACCACCTCAGAAAAGATAAGAAAGCGACGGTGTATTCTCTGGATGCACCTTTGGAATTTGGAGATTCACAAGTGCAGAGACAGGTTGAGGATCCTGATACAAACATCGAGGACGCTGTCGAGTTTAAGTCAACCGGTGAAGAAATCTTGGATATTGTGAACGACCTTGATCCACACTACCGCGCAGTGCTGATCCTGTGTGATGTTCAGGACTATTCGTACAAGGAAATATCCGAGATACTTGGCATTTCCCTAGGTACTGTCAAGTCAAGGATTCACAGGGCGAGGAACCTTGTGCGCAGACTTTATAACGAGGAACAAAAGCCCCATTCTTACGTCAAAGGTTCTGAGAAGAGGGGTGGAAATTGAAGTACTGTGATTTTTCAGAACTTATATCTCCCTATGTAGATGGGGAACTAGATCCTGACGTAGCTGCTCAAGTGGAAGAACACTTGAAGGTTTGTTCTGATTGCAGGTCCATGCATGAGGAACTGAGACAGATAAAAGACGCCCTGGGTTCGCTTTCTCAAGTGGAGCCTCCGCGCTCGCTTCACGCTTCAATAATGGAAGCTTTGAATAGAGAGGTCTCGGAAGAAGAGACCATAATAAAAGCCGAAAAAACGGCTAGGCGACTTGTGTGGCTGAGACGCCTTTCGATTGCCTTAGCTGCATGCTTCATCATATTTCTGGTTTCCCCCGCAGCAAAGTCTACTTTCTTTGGGACCGAAGAGCCTCCCGCAGGTTACGGGGTCAAAACTGGGGAGCAACCGGAGGACATGATAACTGCGTCTGATGCGAAACCTGATGAAGAGAATAGTCTGCCTTCTGTAAGTGAACCTGAAGAGACCGAACCGCCAATCGAAGGTGCCAATACGGACCAAGACGTAGAGAGTCAAAGTGAGGAAATTGTCCGTACTGATGAAGAATCTCCAGCTGATGCGACTCCCGACAGTCCAGACAACGAATTAATCGCATCCGATACAGCATCTGACCTTGCTGAAGCCGAGGAAGACGTCTCTGAAGAAGAGCAATCCATGTCCTTCATGGCGACCAAGCAAATGGCAGTGAGGCTCGAAGTCAAGGAGATCAAAAGCGCTGATATTACGGTTGAGGTAGGGCAGGGTCTTTTGGAGGATGTTTCAGACCAGGCCCGCGTAATCGTTGATCAGGCGGGCGGCTCGGTGCATTTGTGTTTTGAATCTGTGTATCCCGAAACTGGGGCTGCGGCGTTTTGCGTGACCGCACTGGTGCCTGCTGATAGTCTTGACCAGGTTCTATACGACACGTCAGCATTGGGGTCAGCGGTGCAGTCCGATGTGAGAGCCTACGATGTAACTGCGTATCGCAATACACTTGATTCACTTATTGAGGCCAACCAGGTGCACCGAGATGATCTGATCCTGGCGATTGCTAATGCGGTGGATCCTGAAGATGTCTCTTTGGGCCAAGAAGAACTCTTGCGACTCGACGAGTTCATAGCTGATCTTACTAGGGAGCGGGAATTGCTGGACAAGCTGTGCGAACGCGCGTCACTCTGGCTGTGGGTCGTCGAGACCAAAGAAGAGTAGACTGTGGATAGCCTGTGATAAATGCGGGGGCAGGTTGTGGATAACATGTGTATTCATGTGGACAACACTGTAGATTATTCGCGTGACTCTTCACTGTAGGAGCAAAAAGGTACATAGAGACCAAATCATACTAGTCTGCCATGCACCTCGTACTGCATATCAGTTAATCTAGATCGTTTTTCGCACTCTATCGAGAATCCGACCTATTCGTTGGGATTCTGAAAGGACTCTGCCAGAGGTAGGATCAATTACTTCACATCCCCCATCTACAATGGCCGTACAGATTTCGCCGCATGCTGCGGGATTACCTGAAAGATGGGGTGCATCGAGGAGCCCTGACCTTATAGCAAAGGCCAGCACTTTTGGATCGGTAAGCGGGTCTTCGGAACCCAATAGATCTGGTACCACCTCTGGGAGTTTTCCTATAGCCTCAAGAAGCACGTTTGCTTCCTGGATGAGATGTTGTTTCCTCGCCTGCACCTGCGGATCTAGCGTCATATCAGGCATCTGGGAAATGCAGTTTGCGATAACACCTTGGACGATTTTGCAACTCTCAATGATGTCCTCTGGGCGCGCTCCGTGATTCGCTTCACAGAAGCTTACAACATGCATGATGTGAGGTTTCATGTTCATGCTAACCAACGTTGAGGTAGCTAGGTGTCCTTTGGCCATATCAAGATCTACTGGAAAACTAGCCAATCCTGCTCTTACTTCACGCCATACTCTGAAATTGGCTCCTACTAGCTGCTCAATTAGTTCCAATTTAGCCAGCATTTTCCCAAGATCCATTGCCGCCGAGGTTTCAGGCGGGGTATTGAACATGAATTGGGCGACGTAGTCCTTTACTCCCTGTTTCTTGGCAGTCAGAGCTCCTAAGTACGCAGTAGCAACGGCAACTATGTCAGGAGCCTGCCTCAGACTCCACTGGTGTGATTCATTGACTTCAACCGGGATCCCTCGATCTGCGTGCCACTTGATTGCTTTTTGAGCTTCTTCCATAGAATCTTCTATTTCCCTTGGGCCGCGCTTATCCAAAACGTTGTACCATGAAAGCGGTATAGCGGTCCACGCATTGTTTATAGTGCTTAGCAGTACTTCAGCGAAGGGGATCACGTCTCTAGTTCCACTGTAGCACCTCATAAGTGGGTAATTCCCTCTGCGCGAAGCCTGGTATAGCCTCTCAAAATCTCTCCTGCTTCTTACTGGTACTCCTCCGGATCCGTCTTGGTCCGGGTCCATCTCTTCAGGATGGAAGAAATTCTCCTGCGCGTTCTGGTCAGGACCGATTGATATCACATCTAGTACTTGAGCGTCTGCGAGCTTTTCAATTCCAGATACCGTTTCATTAAGAGACGGAAGCCCAAAATGGTGTCTGATTATTGGGTATGGCGCTTTCCAGTTGATCCTTTCTATAAGCGTGCTCGGATATACCGCCTCTTTTGAAGCTGTCTCTGACTCACCTTTCAGGTACGACATGGTTTCGCTAATATCTTCTTCGCCCGAAAAGACCTTCTCAAAGACTCCAGATTCTCTGGCCACCTTCGCAACAGGAGGGGTGCCTCCAAATATGAGCCTGGGCCTTGGTTCTACTCCAGCATCTTCCAAGGCCTTGACAAGCCTCTCAATTAGACGCCCCGCTGCATTCGGATCGAGCCTGTAACCTATAGCTAGAACATGGGGTCGGTTCTCGTGCGTCCAAATAGCGATTTCCTCGGGGGATTTGGCTGCCCCTATGAACTGGGTTTCCCAGCCTGCCGATTCTGCTAGTTTGAAGAAGTTGAAAATACCAGCCACATGTATGCAGTCGCCTATGGACGCCGCAGCCATGGTCTTCGGAGACCGTCTATTCTCACAACTATTGTCGTTCATTCGTAATCAGCCCCGTTCAAAACAAAACGGGCAATTTCAGCAGGGGTCATACCGCATATGCCCATCATTTTCGCAGTTCGTCCCATTGCTCGGTAATCTACGCCGTGAAGCGCGCTGGCCATAGTTACCGCTGACTCCATGATTGGGACTTCGACACCGGCAATCTTGGCCAAAGATGCGAGAGGAACCAGGCTAAACGGAATATCCTCGAATATATACCGGGTGTTGAGGGTTCGAGGGGCGGAAATACCTTCGTAACCTGGATTTGATTGGACAGCTTCATAGACCGAAAGTGCCTTGACTTCGTAAGTCTCTTCCATCCAGTCTAGTACGGACCGTACAGATACGCCGAAAGCGTTTGCTACACGAAGACGTTCTTGGTCTAGCCTTTCCAATGCGCTTGCTATCGAAGGCGTAATTCCTTCTTTGTAGTGCTGGTACTCAAGGCCGCTTTCGATTCGTCCCGCGTTTAGGATGGTAGGCAGCGGGTGGAATATGGCGCCTATGTTGTCAAAACTGGTAACCAAAACACTTTCGACAGGAACGAATTGTGGATACGCCAATCGGAGCTGCCTTACCACGTCAATCGTTCTAATTGCAGGGAGCGCTGCTAATGGCACCTGATGCTTGATACCGTAGATGTGTGACCTTCCTGGTTCGACAGTTCTGCTTGCATACACAAATGTTCCTGCTTCTGCAATTGTGACGTCAGCGCAGCAGCCATTATCTCTAAGCACTTTTCTAAACTCAAGGGCTCCTCCTGTACGCCCAGGGTTAAGAACAACGACCTGACCGTCAGTTAGCCACGGTGCCATCTCTTCGGCTACGTCTCTATGCCCTGAAGCCGGTACTACAACCATGACTATTTGAACACCGCTTACTGCTTCACCCATATCATGGGTCATTATGTTGGGTTGAGCAAACCCGTTTATCTCGCCCTCGAGGATAATACCTCCAATCTCGTTGAGAGCAGCTATTTTCTCTTCGGATCTGTTCCATAGATTGACACCAAAGCCTCTCAGTGCAAGAAAACCCGCCATTGCCTGGCCGCCGTTTCCGGCTCCTATCACGGCAAATGATGATGCCGGAGTCAGATCGGTCAATATAGGTACTTTTGCCACTTCATTATCAACTCCTTTGCTGAATGTGAATAAACTCATGGTCACCTGAAACAAAACCGTTGGTAGATACTAGTCCCGTGCCATATCTTCGAATTGTTCCGTTTTCCCTATTTCGCCACGTTTTAGAGCGCCATCAAGGATCAAGCCAATGAGTTTTGCATAGCCAATGTTCGCTTTTTCGGCGATTCTCGGCACTTCACTGTACCCCGGTGTAAGACCTGGAAGTGTGTTTATCTCAAGCACATATGGAAAACCCTCCTCAGAAACCCTCAGATCTACCCTTGCAATATCTCTACAGCCAATGGTTCCAAAAGCTTCTACTGCCATATACTGAATGTCGCGGGCCAGTCCCAAGGGGATTTCTGCGGGGCAGACGGTAGTCACATTGTCGGCGGCCTTCACTTCGTACGTGTAAAACACCTCTTCATTGAAGAGTATTTCTTCGATAGGAAGGACCGTAGGCTCGGGATACCCAACCAACGCTACCGTAAACTCACGCCCGGGCACAAATTCTTCGACTATGACGGGTGGGCCTACAGTCTTGAAAAGGACTAGAACCAGTTGCTTAACTCTTTCTACAGAATAGGTCACGCTGTCCGAATGGATGCCTATACTCGATCCCTCTGCCGATGGTTTTACTATTACTGGAATTGGTAGTTCTTTATCGCAGGGAAGCAAGTCTAGCTCCTTAGCACTGTGAAATACCATGAATCTGGGCGTAGGAATTCCTTTTGCCCTTAGCAACACCTTGGCTATATCCTTGTACATTGCAAGCACGTGTGTTTTGGTCCCTGAGCCGGTAAATGGGATATCGGTGAGTTCAAGCATGGCTACAACATTGGACTGCTGTTTCTTTGAATTGTACCCGCTGGCTATATTGAACATAGCGTCGGGATGAGCATCTTCGATTTTGTTTAGAAGGTTTGGTCCGACTTCTATCGTTTCGACGTCATGGCCTAGTTCAACCAGTGCGTCCAAGACTGCGTTGCGCGTAAGCTCGCTCTGCAGCCTCGAATGAGGATCAATCTGTGCAAGTCTAGTTTTGCCAGAATCTGCAATGATTGCAACGCGCAAGGTACAACACCTCCTTTGCTACATAATGGTCGCTAGAACATCGCCATTGCCTGATTAAGGGCAAAAAGATGCACTGTTACATGCACGAGCGTTGTGTCGACGCTGGTTGTACGCGGATACCGACAACGGTTACATTGCTAGGTGCCTTTTGCGGCACGAAAATGCCCGCTGGTTCTCTTCCACGCAAACCGGAAGCCCTGCATATAATCGAACGTGAGATAGTGATACGGCGGAGGCTGGTTTGTGCTTACTGAATAGCACCAAACAAGGTGCTCAAGAATGAGGCCTCCCTTTTCCACGCTTACGAGGTTAGCTGACGGGCTCGGGTCGAAAGGGCGTAACCCTACGCAAATCTGCGATTAGCCCCGAAATATTGGTTCCCCCGTTCTCTCTTACGAGAGATTCAGCGCCGAACCATAGGTTCTTGTTGCTCACGTACAATTGCAGTATAAAGCCCTACAATATCTTTGTCAACTATTTGAAAAGCCGAAACAATCTAGGCCAGAGCCTTAAGGCTCTGGCACCGCCTGAATAACCTCTTTCCATTCGCCGCTAAAGAAACGTTTGAGAGCAAAAAACATTCTTACTACCATATCCAAAACAACAGCTGTCCAAGCTCCTACGAGGGCTAAGCCTAGGACATCGGCTAGCAGATAACCTACCAGGAGGCGGACTCCCCACGTGCCTACAGTGCTAACATACATTGCATACTTAGTATCTCCCGCGCCTCTTAAGGCTCCTGCCAAAACAAAGTAAATTGCCGTAACAGGCAAAGAAGAGGCCAGAATTCTCATAGCACTGCTACCCATGCTTATTACATCAGGGTCATCGGTGAAAATATAGAAGGCATATTGACCGAAAGAGAAGAAAAGCACGGCAACCGCAGTCATCACTGCAACGCTTATGAGCATTGCCTGATTGGTTACTTTTTCTGATAGTTCTGGCTTCTCTGCGCCCAACCCTTGTCCCACCAGGGTCGTTGTGGCCATCTGAAAGGCCATTACGGGGACGAGAGTTAGGCTCTCGAGGTTCATAGCAATCTGGTGAGCCGCAAACATTAAGGTGCCAAAACCTGCGATCAATCGTGCAAATAGAAGTGTTCCTGCGCGCATGACCAATTGTTCAATTGCAGCAGGAATCCCGATATTAAGCACATCTTTAATCAGTTCGGGCTCGATTTTGTACGAGTCGCGTAAGGATATGCTTATAAACTTGTTCCTCCTATATACTGCGTCAAAGGTGATAGCAAAAGCCACTAACCGGGACAGAGAGGTCGCCAATGCAGCGCCAGCTACTTCAAGCCTGGGAAACCCGAGATTTCCGTTTATGAGGACCCAGTTGCCGAACAAGTTAACTACATTTGCTACCATGTTTGAGATCATAGGTGTTACCATGTCACCTGCGCCCCTCAAAGAAGCGGCAAGGACCATGTTGCCTACGGTAAATACAGTGTCAGCGAAGATTATTCTCATATAAGCAGTTCCAGGCCCTATAGTATCTGCTTCGGCACCCATCAAACGTATGATGCTGCCGGAAGCAGGGATTCCTATAGTTGTGATGATAGCTCCCAAAATCAACACGATGACGAAGGATTGCCTTGTTACTCGCGAAGCATATTCTCTGTCTCCGGCTCCCGCAGCCCTTGCGACTAAAGCAGTAGTTCCGACTACCAACGCGCTGAACACAGAGAAAATGAGCATTGTTGGCTGCGCAGCTAGACCTGTAGCGCTAATTGCCCAAGGTCCCAGGGTTCCTACTTGAATCATGTCGAATAACTGAACCAACATCATTAGCCCGAACTCAACCATTGCAGGTAATGCCAATTTCCATACGGACCGACGTATTTCTCCCGGAGTTTCAGCCTGCAATAATCCCATCCCATGATTCTGAATGGTACTTAAATTCGAGGGCGACGACTGCGAAACATCTTGTGCATCATCAAGCACTATCTTTTTCTTCAACAACGCCATCCCACCAATTCCTCCTTACCATTCCAAAAAATACAAGGTCTTTATGTGCTAATAGTGCAAAAACCGAGTTTGGAAAAAGATTAGATGACACGAAAAGCGTACCCATATAGTCATAACAATTATATGGGTACATGTACATTATGTTAACCAGTTTTCCGGTTGAGCGCAAGCGATAAATGGCTGCAGTTAACGGAGAATGAAAACTCCATATTTAGCTACTCATGAATTCTCGCATATATGGCAATAGCCGCTGCAAACCAGTTTCAACTGCCTTTTTGCCCCATTCTGCGCTGGCTTTAGTTGCGTCGCCTAAGGCACCGTTTTCGGTTACTTCATCAAAGAAATGAGCTTCGTGAATTCCTGACGCGAGTTTCTGCCTGTCCAGTGCTTCTTGGCGAATCTTGCCGGCTGTGAGGGCATCTTCTTTAACCCCTTCGGGCCAGATATAAAGCATAATGCTTATTTCCATTTCGCACGAGTGGCCTGTCATGGGCGACTGAACAAAGTCTTTGGCTAGGTCGCCAATTAGGTCCCAAGGCAGCGTACTCCACGCCGCCTTGCAGTTCATCTCATGGCGTATCCGGTTAGTAACAATGGTAAGTGCAGGAGTATTTCCGCCGTGACCATTGACAAAAAAGAACCTCCTGATTCCATGTTTTTCGAGGGATACGGCAATGTCCATGAGCACATCGACTAGGGTAGTCGCCCTCAGAGA